>Ga0214542_1000055_pt1 | contig 135011 bp, 44 predicted proteins | sample CNSS1metaG_FD_160096 | JGI IMG/M metagenome (GOLD analysis project Ga0214542, IMG submission 160096) | Root nodule microbial communities from cowpea collected in UCLA plant growth center, Los Angeles, California, USA - CNSS1 | ecosystem: Host-associated > Plants > Roots > Nodule | place: USA... | reverse complement strand
TGATGTATGTCAATTAAAAAAAATTTATGTCTAACATTTGAATATTTCTATTATTTTTTAATATTTTTATTTATTGTATATTTTCCTTTCACCTGAGAATGTTTAATACTCTCAATTTAAGTGTTTAATAGCATAAACATTTCATTTACAAGGTAATATAAAAAAAATTACTTATTATTATTTTTTTTTCATTTGAATAACTCTTTTATTTTGCTAAAAAAAATTTTGTTATTTCTCAACCATTGAGTATATATGTTGATATTTGAAAAGTTTTCTTAGATCTCTAAGATGTTTTTCGTCTTATCATACCATTAATTATACATTTGTTTTTCTTTGTGCAATTCCTTTCAATAGTCTCCAAATTGTTTATAAGACACACATTTGTTAATTTTTTAATATTTTTTTTTTGTTTATTTTCATCATATAGAATACTATTTCGATAAATTTTATCTAATTATTTTTTATTTTCTAACTCATTACAATCATATTTTAATATTTTCAATGTAATTGTATAAATTATTTTTATTTACTACAATATAAAAATTTAATGTAATTGCCATGAATATTTTTTTATCACCATCCAACATATGTTGGAGTTTAAAAGATACACGATCTATGATAAAATTTTATTATGTTTACTATTTGTTCTTTGCGTCATTTTTTTTATCAACCATTGAGTATATATGTTGATATTTGAAAAGTTTTTTTAGATCTCTAAGATATTTTTTACATGTTAATACTCTCAATTTAAGTGTTTAATAACATAAACCTTTCATTTAATAGGTAATATAAAAAAAATTATTTACTTATTATTATTAATTTTTGTTTCATTTGAAAAACTTTTTTGTTTCGCTAAAATAATTTTTTTTATTTCTCAACTATTGAGTATATATGTTGATATTTGAAAAGTTTTCTTAGATCTCTAAGATATTTTTCATCTTATCATCCCTTGATTATACATTTGTTTTTTCCTTTTGTACGATTCTTTTGAATAGTCTCCAAATTGTTTATAAGACACACATTTGTTAATTTTTTTATTTTTTTATTTTTTTATTTTCATCATATAGAATACTATTTCGATAAATTTTATCTAATTATTTTTTATTTTCTAACTCATTACAATCATACTTTAATTTTTTCACTATAATTGTATAAATAATTTTTATTTACTACAATATAAAAATTTAATATAATTGTCATGAATATTTTTTTACCACCACCCAACATATATTGTGGTTCAAAAGATACAAAATCTATATTAAAATTTTATTATTATATTTATTATTTGTTCTTTGCGTCATTTTAATCAAGTGATATATTATAACTTTTATTAGTGTATAAAAAATAGATTCATTATAATTTAAAAAATTGAAGTAAACAAACATTTAAAATATATTTTAATTTAAATATTTTTTTCCTTTTATATTTTTTTAAAAATATTTTTTCCTTTTATATTTTTAGAAAAATATTTTTAAAATTTATCAACTAGGTTTCATTAATGTTTGCAAATTTAATAAATGTTTTGGTTCTCATTAAATTTTGTTTGGTATTCTAATCTAAAATGTAAACAATTATAATTTATTTCAAAGTATTTGATATCGAAGAAACAACCATACTCCTAATATTGAATATTTGATAATATTATGTTTCCTTTACCGTAATTTTTTATTATTTTATAAAAATTAATTAAAATTAATATTAAAGTAGTAAGGAAACGGGTACGGGTTTGGGTACGAGATTATACCCGTTATCTGGTGGGGATGGGGATGAGATAAAAGTTTGATACCCGTTGGGTTTGGATATGGGGATGAAGATGATTTTTTTTTTACGAGAATGGGTATGGGATAGTGAAACCCGTCTCCACCCCGCCCCATTGCCATCCCTAAGAATAAGAACCCTTAATTAACCAAATAAAAGACACAAAATAAGAAAGATTTATAAATATTTCCTAATCTCACGACAATAATATTCTTAAATAATAATTAATTTTAATGACTAAAAATATGTTTAGAAATTAATTTCTTAATAAAAAACTAATTTTTTTTATTTAAAATTTTGGTAAATAATGTTAGTGATAAATTCAAATAAAAATTATTTTAATTATCAATTTAAAGATTAATTATAATTTTTTAAAATTACTTAATTATTAATAATTTTTAATTTATAAATTAATATCTAAATTTATTAGTATAATGACTAATTAAATTTTCATTAAAATTAATTATTATTTAAATATTTTATTGGCTGCATAATTTTGTAAGATTAAAGAAAAATGAGGATCTGAATATATATATATATGTATAACTATATTTTTTTTCTCAATCTGTTGAGCTCGGCTAAAAATGTATGTTTATTTCAAACCTATCCATTTACAACTGAATTTAACAAGTCAATAAGGAATTTATACACACAAGAGAAAGAAAATAAAAACTCCACTGCTGCCATATGCAGATATAAGATATTGATTTAGATGATGTGGTCGAACATATACATCGTATCATGGACAATATATAAGTTGATCAGTTCATACCAAAAGGAAAAAAAAAACACTTATTTTAGAAAATGGCAAAAGAGTGAGTTAAAAGGTGACGTGATTTAAGCAAAGGAGGCAAAAGTATAATTTTTTTCATGCATGTTCATTAGTCGCACGGTTTCTTTATTACTAATTATGTGCACTGGTTTCTGAAGCAAGGTGGATAATGGCTACCCTAGTTGCTAATGTTCCGATCCATTTTGCAAATAATATATATAGAGACGTGAATTACATCACTTCATCTATTTACCTGTTAAACAATCTGACACCTTCAAAAAGGCTTATGTATGTGCGTCTGAATCACCTAACAAAACTTTCTTATATCAAATTTGCCCAATTACATTTCTTCATACCAACTTCAGCAAAATTATTTACCCGTTAAAACCAATATGATATCTTCAACATGTTATATATATAAAGAAAAATTATTTTTTTAAAAAGTTTTTTTTTTTACAAATATGGGATAATTGTTAGGAATTTAATTGCGAGTTTAAGTCTCATATTGACTAAAAATGAAAAAGTAGATCATTATATCAAAATAAAGACTCATAAATTCATTGCTTTAAGTCTTAGGTTGAGAGTTGTGTTAATACCTTATACAATTGAACTCAGATTTTATTGATGTTGTATCACTTTAATAAAACTTCCTTTATAAACCTAACAAGTGATCCTGACAAGAGTTCTTATAAAAAGAATGGCGGTAAAAAAGATTTATCAAAATATCATAGTTTATGCATAAATGGATGTTCACAAACTCATTCACCTCATAGTGTAATGGTTGCGATCACTATGACCATGTCCAAAGCCGACTTTACTATTTTAATTCTTTTACAGAGTACCTCTCTACATCAATAATTCCATAAGGTGAAACATCGAACTAGGTCAACCACAAACGAAAATCGAACTTGCTTTATCCCACTGTCTCACAACGTAAAATATTCCATGTTGTATCTTACAAAAATCACATAGTAGAATGATTCTGTTGATTTTTACCCAAAGCAGGAAATTAACAAGCATAACAATGAGAGGCAAATTGGAGAAGCTGAAAGTAGAAAGATTAATTAATTAATTAAAGAAAACTTCAAATAAGGTTTCTCCTTAATTAATTACCACCAGACCAAATCCACAACCACTTCTTCTACTTCTTCTACTCTTGGCACTGTATAAATACCCAAGCACATGCACCAAATCTCTCCATCAACAACATATCCAAGAGCTAATAATCTCTGTGGCACTCGGCATTCTCTCAAGAAGAAAAAATCTCCACCGTCCTGAAACATGCAGCGAATTTCGATTGCAATTTCACTAATATCCATTTTATTCTGTTCCGCTATATTAACTAGAGCTCTTCCTGATGAACCTGGTAAATTCAATTGCTACTTTTGTTTATAGTTAAAAGTGTACCTTCTTCAAAATTATATATGGAAACGTTTAATCTTATGCTAAGCGTCGTAAATTATTACATTTGAAAGATTGTATCACAGCATATAAGCTCCATAAGAAACATAGAGAAAAGAAAAAATAAAATAAATATTGGTGTTGTAAATATGTTTTCTTGATATGTGCAGAGTTTGGTTACGATGAAGATAGTGCAAATGGGCCTCAACACTGGGGCGATATTAAAGAAGCATGGGCAGCATGCAAAACAGGGCAAATGCAATCTCCTATTGATTTGTCCAGAAACGATGTACAAGTGATTCCCGAGTTAGGGGGTCTCAAGTTTTGGACCTATAACCCTCAATATGCTACTCTCTCCAACAGAGGTCACGATGTTGCAGTAAGTAGTTAATGGTGGTTGCTCATATTGCATTAAATACCAGAAAACATAATATGTGATGTTTTCCGTTATGTAACTTCAACGACCATTATCTTAAAACCTATACTAAATTTGACTTGTGGTTAAAATTTTACGTTGTCATTGAAGTCTTAAATATGCAATGGTTGCAGGTGGATTATTTGAGAGGGGATGCAGGCTCAATAGACATAGATGGATCATCTTTTTCCCTCGTACAAATCCATTGGCACTGGCCCTCCGAACATACCATCGACGGCCGGAGGTTAATTAATTTCCCTTCTCAATCACTTATCGTTTTATTTCTTCTCAAATATAAAAATATAATAAATTCTTCATATAAAGCTTTATGAAGTAGAACCTGACTTCGTCAAGAACATATATAATTAACCAACGATGATTAGTTCAGACTTCGTCAAGAACATTTGAAGTTCAAATTATGTATATATAGAGAGAGAAAGAGAGATAATCTTGTCATATCATTAATGTTTACTTGAAAAAAATTGTCTTCATCTCTTTGGTACCTGTTACAGACAGTAGTGGTACTACTGTAGTTGTTTGATATGTACTTTGATGGATGTCATGTTCTGATTTCGGTGTTTACTATGAGTAGGTATGACTTGGAGTTGCACATGGTGCATGTTAGCCCACAGCCTGATGGAACAAACAAAACTGCTGTTGTTGGTGTTTTGTACAAGTATGGTTCTCCTGATCCATTGCTCTCTAAGGTACGTACGTGCAAAAATATTTACGATTGATTAACGAAGAGCAAAAGTATATGCTATGTTGCATGGATAATATATTTATACATTACTTTCAGGTGGAACAATACCTAGGGGACATTCCTAAAGAAAATGAAGAGGAAAGTATTGGAGAAATTGATCCCTCAGAGATTATGAGTGGTAAGATGTTCTACAGATACATAGGATCACTCACTGCACCACCTTGCACCGAAGGCATCATTTGGACCATTGATAAGAAGGTATACATAAATATACCTTTTTCTATACATTATCCTTCTTATTCATAATTAAGTTCATATGTACGTATATAATGCTTTAACACCTTCTAATTATTCTGCATTTTGACCTAATTTCATTAGATAAGAAGTGTTTCAAGAAGACAAGTGGAGTTACTGAAGGATACTGTACTTAAACCTGTAAGTAAATTTCTTCTTCTGAGTAAAATAAACCCTAATTCATAATTAAGTTTTTATTCCTTCAACTTCATCTTGAATTAATCTTTGTTATGTACTCTCTCCCACAGTATGCTCCAGGGAATGCAAGGCCACTACAGCCTCTAAATCAGAGGAACGTACAGCTCTACCTTTCAAAGAAGCCTCTCTATTAGTTTCAGCATTGCTCTATTTTTTTTCTTTTTCTTTATTATTCATTTTACATTGCTCTGCTTCATTCTTTTTATGTAAAATAAGCGTTTTCCCGAGTGGAAGCGCATAAAAACGAATAAGTATTTTCAATTGATTTTTCCTGTATTTTTTTGACATTTTTGGGATTATAAATTTTGTTGACCGAGAAAGAACAGTTATAATTGGTCATTTGGCTTATCTAATTTAAATTTAGTGGAATTATGGCTTTTGAACTTTTAAAATAAGTAATTTGATTTCTTTTGTTAATAATTTTATACTTGGAAAGGGATATTAAGAACACAAAATTTTGAAAGAGGTACAAAGTGTTATCATGATCAAAAACAAGACTAATTTATAATATATAAATGAATGAAAATCTAACTTCTTAAATTAATTTTGTAGGTTGTGTTATGTTTAAAGTTCAATTTTTAATGTAATGTCATAATAATAAATTAGAGTTTATCTTAATAAAATTTGTTTATTGTCAAGTTTACTATTTTGCATATTAACAAGCCACTATCCAGATTAATATTATGTAAACACCGGCGGATCTTGTTCAATATTTGTGAGGGTGCTAAAATATACTTAAAATTTATATATTTAATTATGGATTTGTAAGATTATTGAACTTAATAATAATTGAATCAATACTAAAACTTTTAGTTATATTTTGTTTTCAATGTAAATAATCATATCGTCAGCAAAAAATTCATCTTATGATTTATTTTGCAATCTTATTTTGATAATTTTCATTGTAGAAAATTATCTTTCTGATATAGTTGTAGAAACAAGAAAAGTTAAAATAAGACGAGACAGATTAAAAAATCAATCAAGTAGATGTAATTGACTTCCTATTTTTGTCAAAGATTGATTTTTTCTATTTTCTTCCAAATAAGGGTTAGCCGATCTTCTTTCTACAAAATCAATTTGAACCGTTAGAATTTGACCCGATTTAACGTATGGATCATTTTCCGTTTGAACTATACATACATTTTCGCAAATAAATTGACCAAGACTTATTATGGGAAACGTTTTTTTTTTCACAATAATTATGATGGAAAAAATGCCAATTCAAATAGAATGGATTTAAAAGGATGTTATAGATAGATCAGATTTATAAATGATCTCATTTTCGTCTATTAAATAATATTTTAATACTTAAAAATTTTCTTTTAATTTGTCAAGTTGCCCGTTTTTATTTATCGAGATCTGATTCCATCTTATCACTTCTAAATAATTAATTTATTCTTTTATTTCTTCATCAATATACTTATGTTTTTAAAAAAAGGACTAAAAGATAATTTATCATAATCTTTATAAAAATTGTGATACGTAATTAATAAAAGAAAAATATATGATAATCAAGTCACAATTAAAAACCAGTTATTAAAAAACATTTAGTGCATTGTTTTTTCTTCTATATTTATAAAAATGAATATACAAAATGCTTGTGAGATAAAAAATAATATTAATTATTAAACTAATATTTCATTATCGATGGAGAAAAAAAGAATTACTTTTTTCTTCAATAATAGAATAAAACATACAAAAATGAGAGCACAAAATAATGAATTTGTGTTCAACTTTTTTTTTCTTCATAAACAGAAGAAAACAAAACAAGTAAAAGTCTAAAGTGGGTATAATGTGTGAGAAATCCAAAAAACAGTGAGAGAGAAAATAAAAAATATCTTAATAAATTTGTTTATTTTTTATTAAATTTAATTTTGTGTTTTATTATTTATTAACATTAAATGTTATATTTTATAAAATAAATAAAATGATACCTATTTTAATTCTTATCAATTTCTAATATATACTTTTATTATTTAAAAAATTCCAAAAATTTAAATTTCTTACACATAATTTAAAAAATAAAAAACAAAACAATTTTCATATAACAAATAAAAAATTTTCAAAAAAAGTTGGGGCCACGGCTCCCCTACCCTTTCATTGGTCCGCCATATATAAATGTGTAAGTAAATAAAGAAATAATTAAAAAATGAAAAAAAAAGTAAGATCAAAGAATAAAATGTTAGAATAAATAGGAAAATTACAAGAATAATAAAATCTGTATTATGTCAAATCATAATGTCTAGCTTATTAAAAACTTTTTGATGAACAATATATTACGGAATGTGATATGAATGTAACATAATATGATAACAATAAACTTTAATTTTTATCCAATGTAATACTTATCAGATAAAAAATCAAATTATCCGATATAAAATATTTTACAAAAGTTGTTGTTTACTTATAATTATTTCTCTTTAGTATTATTAATCCACTAATGCAAAATTACGATTTTATGACGTCTTATTATTTTGATGATTATAAGTCTCTTGTCATAGTAAATAATTCGGTGTTAAAATTGTAAATACAAAAAATCAATTATTTTCTTTAAGTGACATAATAAATAGTTATTATATTGGTTAGAAAAATAATCGTCAATTTTTATAGACATTCATTTTTCTTTATGCTCGCTGTTCGTGTTTTTCCTTTCTCTCTACATTTAGATTTTTTCCTTCCTTGCTCTTTATTCTTCCTCAACCACTTTTCCACGCACCACCCCATTATCGTCATTGACATGAGGTACAACAACTCCACCACCATCAATCCAAACCTTCAAAATTCATGCAAAGTTGAAGATGGATGAAGGTGCAGGGATACATGCACAGGAAGAAAGAGAAGGAGAATGGTGATGTATATGATTTAGGGCTTTTAATATAAATTTAATGGGTTAAGTTGAGGATATCATGTTTTATAGGGGTGCAGAAAGAAAAAAGTGAGGTGCAGGAAGAAGTATCCGGTGGTATGTGATAGCTCCACAATACGCTGTACAATGCAAGGCCCATAGCTACAACCGAACGATCCATTTTATTACATCGGTGCATCAATGCCAGGTTTTTCTTTCTACATCTCCAAAATTTCTTCTGTATCTCTAAAAGATTTAAAATTCTAAAAATATTCTTTGACCATTTAAATAAAATCACAAACATCACACCTTAAAAATTACTTTTAGATGTCGATTCTCAGAAATAAAAATATATAATAAATTTATACTTAAAAATAAAATTTCAAAAATTAAAATATATTATCGAAAATCAATTTAAAAAAAAAGAAAACCTCTCGATGCCTGATGCATTAGAATACTTGGAAAGAAAATTTGATGATGCATATATACATGCATGGCAGCATATCGCATGAAATGAATTGCCATTAATTACGTCTTTTGTGAATGACAATCTTCACCCTCACCTGCCTCAAATTGGGGATATTACTCATTACACTGTCTCACATATACTGGATCCCACATCACTCTAACAAAGTCAAAAAGCTCAACATTAATTGTCGCAATCTGTACCAGTGCTCTGCATCTTCGCAATCTGTACCATTACTCGGTCATATCAAAAAATAAAAGATAAAAATTAAAAAATAGAGTCATAATATCATTGTACTAAAATTATTATGGATTAAATATGATTTTAGTCCCTTTATTTTTAGTGAATTTTGGAATTAATCTATTTTGAAATTTTAGACCAATTTAGTTCTTCATCTTTCAAAATATGTGGATTTAATCATTTTAATCAATTTTTTTTAGGTTTATTTGATGTTTCGTATGCATTTCAGGATTGTATTTAAGTTGTTTATACTGTTTGACACATTTTTGCTTTAATGTTAAGTCAAATACTATTATGAAACGCGCTTGAAATGTCAAATAAACTTAACAAAAAAAATTGATTAAAACGACGAAATCCACGTATTTTAAAAGATAAAAGACTAAATTAGTTTAAAGTTTCGAAATAAACTAATTTTAAATTTTACTATAAAAATTAAGAGACAAAAACATATTTAACTTTTTTTTTTTTTTTTATCCTAACGGTCATCTTGAACTGTATTTCTCTTTTACAACTTATCATTTATACAGTAATGGTCAACATATAAATAGTTATTAGTGATAATCAGTGGTAATTATGTTAACGTGATAGAGAAAATGTAGGATATAATTATGAGTTTTACTACCACCATAAACGTTGCTTCAAGTGTCAGTATGTTGTCCATCAACAATTATATTCCTTAATGGCTTCCTAATTCAAACCAGGAATCACAACTCACGTTGAAATTGCAACTATTTAGGTAAATGTCATGTGGGATAATATGCATACAAAAAAGATTCGGTTTCCTAAAATTCAAATTCTCAACGTGAAACATAAATGGGTGTATTTTGGAAAATAATATTGGCACGTGGTCATTTGTGGAATTCTTTTCAAAATGGATTTTTTTGTTGAAAAAAAAAATCTTGTTTGGGTATTTTTTTTTATATTTAAAATGATTTTATACTTTTATTCTTATCTCTTAGTTATGTCTTCCTCTTTATTTATTCTTGATTTCATCCACCTCACAGTCGTGGCAAGGTTCTATTTGAAAAACTTATTTAAGATTATTTAAATGTATCAATTCTATGAAGTAAATACTTTAAAAAAAAAAACTAAAATTGCGAGTACATGAAGAACAAAAAAGCAATTTCCTCGAAGTTTTTTATTTTATTATCTACACGTCAATACAAAATGAGTTACCTAATTGTCAAAACCAAAACACATCATTTTGAATTTTAGTAAATGAGTAAGGCCCACACTTAAAGAGGGTACCAAACTGTCTGAAAAAAAAAACAATATAAAAATAAAGAAGCTGTATCTGGCAGATGTAGAGGTGTTTTTTTCTACTTTACATATAAGAGACGAAAAGAATATATATATGAATGGAATATGCAGCAGATATTTATTTTACTTTCGCAACAATTTTCCGGCGCCATAAAAGCCATTCTACAACAGTTTATAAAGGTTTTGTGGGATAATATTAAAAAGGACAACACTTTGCAAAGCAACTGTGTGATTAGTGTGTAGTTCATATAGATACGTACATTAAATAGATACAACTTACAATTTTCTTTTGTGGCTTCTTTTGACCTTTTTCTTTAATGTTGGGGCCATAATATGTCACCAAAAGAAAAGGTTGAATAGATAGTGTATGCACTCTCAAAAGTTCACTGCATGTCATTCCCCATTGATTTGGGTAATAGAATTTCCAGAATTTACCCCAAGTTCATGAAAACTGAATATCTGTTATTATATTAGTTTATTAAATGGTTATTCCAATCCAATAGTATAATAATATTAGAAATATAAAATAAAGTATAACTTTATATTTTTCGACATTATTTTGTACCTACGGGTACGTAGAATTATTCTTAAAAAGTATCTCAAAAGTGAAAGAGATATTTAAATATTTTTAAATTTTGATTTTTAAATGACATAAGACATAAGATCTAATAATATATGGTAAGATGAAAAATAATTTTCTAATATTAAGAATTAACAAATTAAAAGATATGTTATATGATTACTAGTTTTGGGTTTATTTAGTATTAGTTGTTTGAAACTGCTTGATTTAATATTGAAGATAATAGATTATAGTGAATTTGTGAGAAAATATTGAGTTTGGCTTATACATGGTTTATGTTTATATAAATTCAAATAAATTTATTACTAACAAAATAAGTTTATGTGATAAAAAGAGTGTACGTGGGTATTTCACTCTACTTCACATAATTAAAATCAAAGAAAATGTTAATCAATATCGTTAGGTACTGATTAAGGAATTATTAATGTACATTGATATTATTATTTTTATATTGAAAACTGAAATAATTAAATACATTAATTAAGATAGTATAAATGCATTTTACAAATTTTTTAAAGATAAAAATACCCTTTTAATTTTTAGACAATAATTTTTTGATACAAAACAAGGACCTTTGAAATTTTTAAAGTCTTTATTCAAATTGATACTTTAATTGTTCCTTTTTTTCATAATTTTAGATGTTCAACACTATTTTTTTTTTTCTGATTTTTCTGTTAATTTAAACTTTTTTATGTTTAGTTATATTTAATTTTTTGCAACACTAAAATATATTTATTTTATATTTTTATTGATGAGTATTAAATAAAATATTAAACACACATGTACACCGGGCATTTTTGTCCTGTAATTAAAATAAAATTGCATTAATAGTTGTTAGGTCAAATTTTAGTTAATATCACACTTAATTATGTAATTTTGTAAAATACCGTGTATATTAACCATCTTTAACAAGTTTAGGACACTAGTTAACTAGTTAACAAGACCTTAAAATAAATTCATATTTTTAGTTATTTCTCCTATTTTTTATTTTAAGATTAAGAGCATTTTTATGCGCACTAACTATAATATAAAATTAAAGCATGCTGATGTCCCATTAAACATATTGGTTGCATACACATACTTTATCAACTTTGAATCTTAAGATCTTCTAAAGATATTAAGTTTTGGCTTAAATATGTTTAATTGTTCTTGTAAGACTTACACTTTTTTAACTTTTTATATGTTGTTTTCATTTCTTACAATTTTAAGAAATAACTTATCTATTATAATTAAACATTTTTCATTCTGGGATCCAAGTTTTAAATTTAATGTCATAACTAAAGCTAATACATTGGGAATGATGTTTTAAGAAGTATTCTTTAATTTTTTGAAGGTTATAGGAAATAATTTTCAAGATAAAATAATACAACGATAAGGACAAATAAGTAGTTAAAGTTTAAACCTTACCACACTTTATCTAGGGAGAAAAAGCAGTCTTCACTAGTTTTGATATCTTAAAAGAAATGAATCTTTAACTATGAATTAAGAAATACTTGCGAAAAATTAAAATATTGGTTATTTAAGATAATTCGTGAATAGATAATTTGAAAAGTTTCGTGAATAGATGAAGTAGGAATATAAATAAGTTTGTATTTGTGTCTGCATTCAAAATCAGCGCCTTGTTACATGGATGCTTGAGCTTTCAACCATGCCAAAACCTCGTAACCTGTGCGGCCCATACGTAGGTATAGGTCCAAAAGTCAAAAGCCTACTTCATCTTCTTCCATGCATTCATCACCCATTAACGCTCAGAATTAACGAAAAATCCAGTACAAGTATATTCATAAGAATTTCATACGACATTTTTAGTTTGTGTTTGTGTGTGAAAAAACCTTACTATGAAAAAGGAAAACAAGAGAGATCCAAATTCTCTTTAATGTTTATGTTATAGCCTTATGGAATGGTGATTGGATAAGTTTTTTTTTTTTGGAACAGTGACACTGTGACAGTGTCTGTGTCTACCTGTCCCGCAAACAAATGAAGAGACCATTTCCTCGAGAGCAGGGTGATTCCTTGACAATGCGCGACCCTTTCTTCTACTTCTCTCACTCACCGCTCCCTTTTTTGCCTTTTTCCATCAATAAATTAATCAAAAGAACCACTCTACAATCATTATTTTTCACCACCACCGAACATGCTAAAATACGACCACGTATAATTATAACCATAGTTATACACAAAAGTTTGTTTATCCCTGTTTCTTTTCACACTGAACCTCGTTCGTTAGTTATCATTGCAATCACTCACTTTCCCCGCTTATTAATTCGGCTAAACCAACACTAGCTAACACTTTTGGACAACTTGCCATGGTACAGTAACTAGCAACTCCCAGAGTGACTCAGAACTGAGAGCATTGCGCAACCAAAAACAGCAACCCCATTTTCATCAACAATGCTCCAGACAACCTGCATTTTGCTACTCTCACTTCTAAGTTTTTTTTCACCACTTGGAACGGCAATGCTTAACCTAACTCTTCCAGGAGCACATCCAGACCCCGAAGCTGTTGCCCATGAAGTTCATAGGTACATACATACCTTCACACTATGTATACACTGTATACTACATGCTATGCTCATAATCGTAGTTGAACTCGATAATGTAGTTAGTTTGTACAATATTACATGAATATAGAGTAGATCTGGAAAAAGGGTCAGGTTTCATTGTTAGTTGTACCTTTTATAGGGGATAGAGTTTTGAGCCTTGTTTTGTTGTTGTGTAGGAAGGTTAATGCTTCGATTGCAAGAAGGGAGATGTTATCAGTGTCGGAGAGAGATGAGTCTTCGTGTCTAACGGGAAACCCCATTGATGATTGTTGGAAATGTGACCCAGACTGGCCCAACAATCGGCAGAGGCTAGCTGACTGCGCCATTGGGTTTGGTCAGTATGCAAAGGGAGGGAAAGGTGGTGAGTTTTACGTGGTGACTGATTCCTCTGACGGGGACCCTGTGAACCCAAAACCTGGGACGCTGAGATACGCTGTGATACAGAACGAGCCACTCTGGATCGTCTTCCCCAGTAACATGATGATTAAGCTGTCCCAGGAGCTGATTTTTAACAGCTACAAGACCATTGATGGACGCGGTGCTGATGTGCACATCGTCGGAGGAGGCTGCATTACTCTGCAGTATATAAGCAATGTCATCATACACAACATTCACATCCATCATTGTCATCCCTCAGGTCTCTTCTTTTCCTCACCATAATCATACATTGTGGATTCAATGAGAATAACAACAATTATAATAATGACACCAAATTGGAAGGTTGTGAAAAATGATACCAATTTTCTTTTTCTTCTTCCAGTTGGGACATCCTTGTGTCGTTGGGGCTTGATAAATAGATATTTGTTTTGGAGGGTTTTTGTATAAAGTTATAAAGTATTTGGAGATTGGTTTGCTTTATATTTGGACAAGCTTTAAAAAAGTAGTTGTTTTAGTAAATATTGGAATCAATACTTTTTTTATTCATGGGATGAGAAACCGATTTTTTCACAACAATGGTAGGTAGGGACTCATTACATCGCTATCAGATTGGATAAGTTTCTTTAATGATCATACCTATATTCTTTGATAGTAGTAGTAGTAGCAGCAATGTTAGGGTTGATTCCTGCATTTTATACATGGTTAGATTCCAACAGATAAAAATTGAGTTGGGCTGTGCAGGGAACACGAACGTTCGGTCAAGCCCGGAGCACTACGGATTCCGGACATTGTCGGACGGGGATGGAATATCTATATTCGGGGCGAAGGATATATGGATCGACCACTGCACGCTGTCGCGGTGCAAGGACGGGCTGATAGACGCGGTGATGGGTTCGACGGGGATAACCATCTCGAACAACTACCTCTCCCACCACAACGAGGTGATGCTCCTGGGCCACAGCGACGACTACCTCCCAGACTCCGGCATGCAGGTAACCATCGCCTTCAACCACTTCGGGGAGAAGCTGGTCCAGAGAATGCCCCGCTGCCGGAGGGGCTACATCCACGTCGTCAACAACGACTTCACGGAGTGGGAGATGTACGCCATCGGTGGCAGCGGCGAACCCACCATTAACAGCCAGGGGAACCGCTACATGGCACCCCAAAACCCCTTCGCCAAGGAGGTTACGAAACGAGTGGACACCCAACAGTCCAAGTGGAAGGGCTGGAACTGGAGGTCCGAGGGTGACATTTTACTCAACGGTGCCTTCTTCGTTGCGTCCGGCGAAGGACTCGAGGTCAAGTACGAGAAAGCCTACAGCGTCGAACCTAAGTCCGCCGATCGTATCTCTCTTCTCACCATGTCCTCCGGTGTTCTTGGAAATGCCAGGTATCAATCTCTCTATATATTATCAAATTCTTGTTTATCTATTTGTGAAATTGTGATTGAATTCGGTCTCACCTCACAATGAACAGGGACAACAACCTCGGAATGTGGAGCAGAGGACCTGGTGATGAATCTACGGAGTCCGGCATGGAATACACCGACGAAATGTCCACCACTGCAACAATCATTCCACCGTCTCTTTTCCTTCTCTTGTTGTCTTCCACCACAATCTTCACGGTTATTCTATAGCAAAACTAACCAACCATGTCACGCTCTTTCGTTTCTCTTTTCATTGGAATCAAAAAACTGTCTGCTCCTTAAGTCTAATCATGGATCAGGCCTAATTAAGACTGTATATATTCATTCTCCTTCACTTTCATACTTTTCATTTGCTTATTTCACATCCTTCGCAGCTAAATTGCTGCGAAAATTTTGCAACTTCATCATCACCAATGAAAGCGGAAAGGGGAGAAATAGTTTCTGATTGGCATTAATAGGCTGGGAATAAGTACCCCGAACAAAAACATCTCACTGCAATTTTCTTTTACATACAAAATCAGCCAAATGTTATAGTCACTCTGCTTGTCTATACTTCTAATTCCTTAAAAAAAATTCAAATTGCAACTATTTCATTTCTTCGCAACGCACGTATCATCAACGCTCTATGAATGATTTGTTCATTAGTTCAACGGCATCATCCATGAACTGCATGCATAATAACAACTACGTCAATCATAATACCTCATCGCATATTTACAAAAGCACGTCTCACGTAAACGTGTAACCCCGGAAATCAAACAATAAACAGACAAATTATAAATTAACAACCAAATAAACCTAGGCAAATATGACTATCTAAATTAAGGTAGTTTGAACATAAAGAAAGGTCCCTGGAAAGCACTAGAAAGAAGAATATATGGTCGTTAATCTGGTGAAGAGAAAGAGATCAAGAAGGACCATTGGAGAATTTGGTCTTGAAGGATCTCAAGTAAATAACATATCTGACTAGTTCAGTGGAAGCAAACAATGCCAATGTGCTTGAACCGACTCTGCATTTTTTCAAGAGAAGAAAGAGGACATATAGCTAAATTTCCCAGAAATAGTACCCACTTTAACAATTTATATATATTGATATACTGAACAAGAAAGCAATTTCACTCAAGCTACTTCATCCCACTTTTATCTCCCTCTAAATCCTACATCATATGGTGCAATGCAAATCAATATCATTTCAACTTTTAGAATTACAAGGCGGCATATATTTTCATATTTGTTATTCAAATGCAGTATATCAATTGAGAAATATGCAATGCACCTAAATCTATATGAAATATTCCTTATTTCGTCAATATCAAATGCAAACAACTCATTAAGATTAACGTCAGGAAGGCCAAATTCCTATGCATGTATGAAAAAAAAAAAAAAACTTCACCTTTCCAAGCATCTTAAGTTCTCGCCCAACTGGTTCCAAGAACTTCAGGTCAACATGGATTGGCCAGACCTGTCCAAACAAGAAGGCAAAAGTTAAAACTGCACCTCTATGCCAAAAACAATATATTTCTAAAGAGCATTACTCCAAAAGAAAAAGATATACTTTTAAATATAATCTAAACGGGGGAAAACACATGGAAACACAATGTAATAGAAAGAAAGCTTGGCATCAGTGAACATAACAACATGCTTTTAGATTATAAAACAGAACAAATATACAGCGCTTCTTACCCATTTAGTAAGAACAAAAAAGATAGTTATTAAAACAAAAATTAACAAACAAATGATTTAAAAAAAACAAGAGCAGATTACACCAACGTCACTTCTATTTGCATTTCATATCTATAGAAAAAGACCTATTTTATAAATATGATCCACTTAAACAGGAAACTCAAAAAATAAATGAATAGAAATATTCTTATCATAGATTGCCACTAATAGAACAAAATCCCTTTCTATATCTTAAACACCATACTAGTATATAAATTACAATTTAATAGCTGTACAATAGTACAAAATAGAAAGTAATAATATATAAACGATAAAATTTTACGATAACATTCAAATAAAAATAAAATACACAATAACAAAATAATGAATAACGATTACATCAAAGAGCTAGATTGATAAATGCTATGAATGTGGTTGACATGCCAAGACCAATTAAAAGGAATTGGTTAAATTCAATTCAAGTAAACAAAGACACGTTGCTATTACATTTTGAATAAAAAATGCAGGAAAGACAAAGAAGAAATAATAATTCTGGCTATATTAATATCTGATAACACATGTTTTTCAACTGATGCTCATGCTCAGAAAATTGGTTATTTTGAAAGAAATGGAAGAGAAGCATCTTGGTTTCATGGATAGATTTGAAATAGATGTCCTTGCCAGTTCTGTGTTATTAGTGGCGAGCATTTGATAGACAATAAATATAAATATAATACAGTAGTAATTATGAGATAAATTGTCATGTTAGGAAACTTTTTCAAACATAATATGTAATTATCAATATATCATAACAAAATTGAAGACATTAAAGGAAAAACTAAGATATATAATGCAGATGAGCATGCCATTTATGGAGCAAACCACATAGAGAATCCGATAGGACAAATGGTAATGATTGTAAAGTGTATTTCAAAGTTCTAAGGCGTATGCATCAATTGTAGCCCATTAGTTCAGCACCGTAAGCAACAGTCAAACTCCCCTATATGACATTAACAAAACAACTAAATCAAAGAGTAATGAGTTCAAAAACTCAAAGAAGAGCATTAACTGTGCGGCTATTTTGATTGAAGGAAGATATACAATGGTGAGCCAAAATACTTTCTGGACAAATCCCCAAATGTTAATACTTAATATGTTATCAGTGAAAAACAGTCAATCTAGGCAACGCATTAGTCCTTCTCGTTGTCTTCCCAAAGGACGCATGAAGCTTGATCGAGTACTTTCTGGCATTACCCATCAATCATTCACAGCTTCATTCCACACGAAGGGGAAAAGCTAGATGTTTTACAAGGGGACAAAAGTAAATAAAATATGCTCAGAGAGACAAGTAGTTGAATTCACATTTTTTTTCAGGCTCAACTTCTTAAAATATGAATGATCTTTATTTTGAGTACCTAATAAATTATTTTTTTCAATGTATTATAGAATTTTAGTTTAATTATCTGAAAAACAATATTTACTTATACTACTGTTGACTTCTTTAATTGATTCATGAGATGGTTTTAGACTTTCTTTTTAATCATAACATCTTTATACATATATCATTTCTCAACAATTCAGCTTGTATAACTAGTGTTTCAACATGGATAAAAAGGGGACTTGAACTACATTGTTTAAGTTACCAGGTAAACAAAGTGAAGAAATATATTTATTGGGTATTCAAAACAAAAAATAAAAAAGTCTATTTTCAGTCCGCCCGTGGCAGTGCAAATTGATCCTAGTATAATATGGATTAACAGTGCACAATACAAAATTGAATTACATAGAGGACTCATCATCCATGTGTTAAGTTGAGTTATATGGAAACATTGTACTATCAATTGCTTTTGGGGAAGTCCTTTATAAAAGGAGTGATTGAAAATCCGAAAAAAAAAAATCATCAATAAGGTTAAAAGGAAAGAATTGAATGTGATAAGAAGCAAAAAAACAGCAGATTAGGCATAGCTAAAACGATTGCAAAAGCTGAAGAGGCAGAGGAAGAGAAAGAAGAGAACCTGAAGGCCAAGTAATTGGAGAGGCATTTTCTGACCAGGTACGAGGCAGTCGGGACCAGCTGCTTCCACTATGGCCTCATCACCCAATCCACTCCCTATAGGGTCTGGATGCTGAGAAATCACAGCAATTCCCAAAAATATGAATAAAGGGTTATTGAAACGCAACGACGAGAAGTGAAAAAACAAAGAAAGAGAGTGAGAGAGACCCTCATGACGGAGACGGCGTAATCCGTGACGGGTGTTTGGGAAACGCGAAGAAGTGGAGAGAGGTGAATTTTGGGGAGGGGTTTCGCGGTTGAAGAAGACGCTCGCCATGGCACGTCCTTTTGGAACGAAGCGCCACTTCCTCCTTTCTTCGACATTTCCACGCCACTACACTTTCTTCTTCACTATCTCTTCCTCCTCTGCTAGTCTGATACGCTCTTCACACTCACACCTCATGTGATAAATGAAACTATCACAGACACAAATATATGATTTTCAATTTTATCTTCTTAGATCTTAAAATAAGTAAACAACTTGCATAACCGCCACCAAATTAGGTTAAGTTTATCGAGAAAATTATTATTTACAATTTTTTTAATAATTAACTAAAGATGGTTGGATGTACAGTCTTGAACGAAAATAATGTCATATTGATCTTTTGTCTAAACATTTTAGGCAAGAAAAAAAACATTATTTTTAAATTAATAAATTAGTTTCTAAAATTATTATTTTCTAGCATCTTAGTAATAAAATGTAATTTTATATACATACAAAACTTTTTAACTTTGTCAGTTTAATAGTTTTTATTTTCACTTAAACATGGAGAGTTGTGTAAAATATTGAAATAAAATCTTATTTATGATAAATTTCATCTTAAATAGGTCATAACATTTTTATATTTTGTAATATTAGCTTTCAAACTTTGAAGATTTATGTATATACTTAGGTTAAAATATTATAGATATTCGACACATTATAATTAGAATACCTAGTTTGAGATATTCAACTAATAATGCATGATATTGTTTTGTTTAATAAAGTCCTATGAATTTTGAATAGATGAATATTACACGTTTTTATAAAACCAAATGGTCTTATTAGACTTCAGACATTCGAGTCTTTTGGATTGTCAGTTTCTTATAAGCTTAGATGTTCTCGGTTTGATTGAATTGTACATGTACAAAATACTACAACAATTATGTCAGTTCGAATCTTTGTCAATTATAATAAATGTTAGCCTATTTAAAGTCTTACCTGGATTGGTTATTTATATTATTTCTAAATTTACCTTTTCGTTGTTGACCTAATCAAGATTCAATTACTTGATAACTACGCTACTTGAGTTAATCAAGATTAATAAATTATTTATGAAGTTACTTGACTTGTCATAGTGTTGATTTTTGGATATTGCACTAAAGTGTTGAGTAAGAATTTTTTTTAAAATAAATATAAATAATAAGAAAGATTTTTTTTTCTTTACCTATTATAATGCATTTAGGTCTTTATTGATGGCAATGAGTGGAATTAGCAAGATGATGAGGCCGAAATGAGTAGGAAGCAACAAGAGAAGACCATAATGGAGGCCAAAGAGCAACGACAATGAATAAGATCAAAACCTTTGTTATACACCTACATACATTTGTAAATTCTTATACACAACACATATACCACACTCATTGAGTTGAATGCTTCATGAACAATATTATATTGTTCTTCAATAACAAATACAATTGTATTCTCAAACCTCCATTAATTTCTACTTTCATTATAAATCAATCATTATTTTATTGGTAGAACATTAGTTACTTTGCACTCACATGTGATATATTTGATCATAAGCATAATTTCAATTTTAACTACCAACTACTTTGGATATACAGGTTATATTCTATGGTTCGAACTCTCAAGTTAATTTTAAACTCATACTTAACATAGTCATTGTCCAAATTTTGATTGTAAAAAATATTTTTTTGACAGGTGTAATATCCTCGTATAGATCAATCATCCACACTTTAAAAATGTTTTATTTGAACTTCAAATCTTATAATTTGTGGTTTATATTAAAAAAAATTTAACCAAGGGTGAAACTATTTGCTATTTAGTATATGTTTGTTTTAAAATATTTTAACTATATAACCAAAAAACTCTAAGATAATTTCTTCTACTCTTCTTCCTTATCTACTTAAAAACATTCACCCACGTACTAAAGATAGCTCTTGTCTATTACTAACACTGACACAATTTGTTTTTTTTTCTCTCTCCATCATTTTTATCTCTTTGCTTTCACATCTGTCTTTACGTTTATACATTTATATATTCATATTATTTACAAAACAAGATGCAAAAGCATAGTTAATATTGTAATGGCTTGGAGTGTTTCTAACTCTCCTTACTATTGATGTATTGTTGGTAGTGTTCTAATGATTTGCAATGTTCTAGCCCTCTATCTAGTGATGTTGTTGTTGACTATAATTGTGTGTACACTATTATGATTTTAAATTATAATTTTGTACAAAATAATATATAATAATTTCTTTAATATTTGAAGTGTGTATTTTCTATAATACACTATGTTCTTACTATCACATAGAGAAGAGGAGAATATTCTTATTGATGTGGTTTATGGGAGAAGATTTTGATTTTGATTTAATTTCAATGATATTTTAATTTCAATAATTTATATTAGATGAATTAAGTTTAGTAAAGTGGTGAGAAAATGATGAATTTTGTAAATTTAGATTAGATTAAATATTGATAAGGAATTAATTTTATTTTTTACAACTGTATGTTTGATGATACACTGATCTGAGTATAATCTCAATTTTATATAGATCAATCATCCACACTTGGAAAAATGTTTTATCAACACTTTAAATCTTATAATTTGTGGTTTATATTAAAAAAAATTTATATAGATCAATCATCCACACTTGGAAAAATGTTTTATCAACACTTTAAATCTTATAATTTGTGGTTTATATTAAAAAAAATCAACTAAAGGTAAAGTATTTGCTATTTAGTATCCCTTAATTTTAAAATATTTTAACTATTTAAATAACAATATAAAATATTGAAGTTTCTACTGTTAACACTTTCCCGATTTCTCATTTGTTTTTTCTATTAAAAAAAGTAAAAGAAAAAGTCGCGTAAATAGATTGTTAACGTAGAGAAACTCATTGATTTCTTTGATATTTTAGAAGAACCATTTCTTCTTTGAATGCAACTTTGGAGTAGGCCTAGCATTGAGAACAATTGAAGTAAACACATGGAGAAATCAAGTAGTTAGAGTATGAGAATTTTGTAGAGCAAAGTCATGAGAAAAATAGGGATAAAATATCAATCTAAAACAGGAATATCAGCTTCAAAGAGAAGAAATCAACAGTTACATCAAAAGGAAAATCAATACAATTAACTGAGACATGTTGATGGGCGTTCCAAATCAACAACAGGAAAATCTCCAACCCCTTTGATCGGAGATCCAGATTAGGGGAGTAATCATCAATGGTGGGCTACATCGAACATGTTTGCAGCATTGCTTGAAGGCAACGTTGCCCTATTGTACAAGTAAATTACCAGCCCTTTCATATGATTCGTACATAACCCCCATGCCAGGGAGAACCAGCTCCTCACAAAAATTAGTGTCAAACCAAACCTGCCCTAGTTTTACTATAAAATTCCCCCAATCAGGCACCTACTACTTCTTGTGCCATAAACACAAAGGTCACTAGAATCTGTTTCCAGAAGGAAAAAAGTTATCCGTATTTCTCTCTGTAAGTGAAAAAAAAATACAAGAAAGTATTTCATTAAACATTCTTAATCTGCAGACATTGCTAACAACGTCTAACTGATTATCCAACTGCACTTTTAAGTTACATTAATCACTGCTTTCTTCAACTTGCGGAGTATCCAACTGAGAAAATAGAGAGGAAAAAGAAATTAAGTGGGAAAGAAAGAAACCAATAAATAATGGCACCAAAATGGCGAGGGGCACATATAATCCTTCACCGCCGATCCAATTCACAGTCCCAGTTCAGGCTGAAAAGTAATTTGACTAAGCTGTGACCATATCCACCCCATTCTGTGCAGCTGCATCTGTCAGTCTTTTCCAATTCAATTCCCGCTGCTCTTCTAAATCTTTTGCTTTAGCCTGCCTCTCTGCATACTGTCTCTGACATTCTTCAAATAATTCTGCGTCCATTTCTATGAACATTTTCTGAACGTTCACGGTCAGCCCGTGAACAGCCTGGTTCCAATGACTCTGGATATTTTTCTCCAGTGCTTCAAATATTATGGGTAATACTACAGTCCTGTTTTGGGCAATTAAGCTGACAATGTGCTCATTATTCCACAAAAAGAGAGTTCGTTCTGCAACCTGCATTGCAAGGTATGCTTAAGCATAGGGTTCTGAAGGATTATATAAAGCTAAAAGCATCAATAGACAAGGAATTACAAAACAAAAAATAAATAATAGAGATTTAAAGCAATCAGGATTCTCACTTCCGTATTTTTGATTATGACTGGAAAGATAAGATTTGTAAGAGATGATTACAGAATCAAATCAAACAAATATAAATAAACAAAAAAAAAATTACGTGAAGACATTCTGGATCCTGTAATAAAAGACCATAATTATAGCACCTTAATGGAAGAATTATTCGAAGATCACCTTAAACATTCTTAAGGTAAGAAAACCACATCCTGGCAAATGTACACTATTATACTATCCACAAGCACTAGATGGTCATGGTCAAGACCCTGTTATCATTTGCTTAAGCTTAAATTATCATTAATGAATGACCAAGATCGCATTTGGAATCTTGAACACAAACATATGGAGCTTGGAATCTTGAAACAGGAGAACGGTGTCACTCCTTCCTCCCTGTCTTCAGTTTTACAAAGTAACGCCCAAGTTTTACATCCCAGGATGAAACAAGTGCATTGAAGGGAACTACAAAGAAGTTTATAATAATAAACACCCCCACGGCTTTCTTATAGTTTCTGTGAAACTTATATTATTGCCAAGCTGCAATACCAAATGGCATGAAAGATATCCATAGAAATGCTGTTAAATCAAATTCTTTCTCCCTGACAATATTCAAAGAAATCTAAAAGGTCATCCTAATTTCATGCTTTTTGTAGATTATATAATTTTGACTGAGAAATCATGGAAAATAATTAACATTCAGCTTGAACTTTGGAGGCAGACCAAATGTTCCTATTTTAAATATAGGGATCTGTAATACAAATGAGGAGGGTAAACCCTAGCACAACAGTAAAGTTGTACCTTGGTGACCAATTGGTCGTGGGCTCAAATTATAACATATGGTAATGAATGTTGGGTTTTAAAGAGATAACCTTAGAGAAAGGTGGGAGGAGCAGAAATGAAAATGTTACAGATACATATATAGAGATGCAAGAAACAACAAGATGTATATAAGAGAAAAGATTTGTGTAGCGCCGATAAAGGAACTTGTAAACTATAGACACTTTTCCTAGGGACAACATTCTACATCAATAGCTTTTCAGCTGGAGACAAGATACAATGCACTAAAAGTATTATCTGCACATTAAAGACATGCTGATATTGCAGCTTAGTGATCCCAGTGAAAACGAGAAGGACACAACCTTTTAAGCCAAGAGGTCAAAGCAATACACAAGGTAATAATTCTGAACAGATACTTACTAGTTTAGTAAAAAATAATTATAATACAAATTATGGCTTAAACACAAAGGACTCGCTTCAACTCATCTCCGATAAATAAGAGCTAAATTTCACTAAAACAGAAAAAAGACAAAGGAAGGAAGGAAATAAAGAAGGTCAACAGAGCTAGAGTTTGCTGAAGGTTTGATTAAAGAAGCTTAGGTAAAACTTCTCTCAAATTTATGATTCAGAGGTCCGATTAATTGCATTTAGGTCAAGCTGTGAAACTAGGTAGCATTTTTTATAATAAAGAAAATTCGAGGATATTTGCCAAATGTAAAGAGTTTTAAGTGGGCAACAGAGGATCGAAGCTAAAGCAAATGTTATTTAATTTAAGCCAAAACAACATTGCCAAATGCCACCCAAGCATTTGTAAGAAACCAAGAGGCAATAGTTCCAAAATTCCATTTAATGTTTAATCAAATGAAAATGCATGGTTGTCATAATTGTTATAATTAGCACTACCTTGTTGGGAACAACGAAAATGAAGGAAAAAGATGAGTTGAAGGATAATTTATCCTTTGCATCCACATTTATTGACTCAATTGGAAAGTCCTCCTGATTTAACAAATTATCTATTTTACCTTGACTTAACAACATAAATTGCATTAGGCCACTAACAATTCAAATCCAGTGTTGAGTTTGGCAGTTTAGAAGTCACACACAAATCATATGAACATATTACTAAATGGCTTTAAAACAAATTATCTGATAAATAAACTCACGTTAGATTTTCTTTTGTGTGTGTATCAATTTGTTCCTCAAGGATTCAGAATTTCAGCATTCTGATTCAAATTTTAGAATGAGCGACGAAAATGAGTGCTCATAACTAACAAGTAATAAGGATGACTTTAATGAAGTGAAAGTAGATTAGCTTACTATGAATAATTAACCCTAAACAACCAGCTCCGCAAAAATAAAAGTTCAGTTTCACCATTTAGTTCCGTTGCCATTCTTAATAAATCTGAACATGAACCTCACCAAAATAATAATAACAATATGATTGTAACATTAAGGGGGGAGAAAACAAAACTATAACTCAAGATTTCTTAAATAATGCACAAATGAAACCACAAACTTACTAAGTTATTAAACAGAAAATTTACTACAATCACATTGTAAGCCATTAACCATTTTTTTTCTGACAATAAAGAAAAACACATTTCTTTTTCTAATCTGAGATTTTTAACCACTTTCTAGATCTAGAGGTATCCTCCATTGAAATCAATCTTGTTCAAGTCAGAAACATCCACAACATCATGAGGCTGGCACTCCAGAATGAATTTTTTACATAACCAATTTGGCTTGGGGAAATCAAGTATATAAGACTTTTACTGGTCTTTAAACCATTTGAAAGATACAGCACATAATTACGAGTTCCATAAAGTAAAATGGCTATGAAATGATCATCAATTGAACCTCAATTCTGACTGACTTTGCTAATTCAACTTTAAGCTTAAAATCAAGGCAAAAATGAATTTATAACCTCAGTATGTGAGAAAATTATATGCCTTTTCTTGAACTTGAATTGACTTAACTCAACCCTGAAAGATATCTCATCAGATGAGTATTTCCTAAATCTTTATGAGCCATACTTTTACAATATCTATAGTTAATGTAAGATCTCAATACATCCCCTCTCCCAATGCCCAAAATTGCACATGTAGAGCATGGCGATTATCAGATTGGTAGTCTTTTAATGCACTAGGAAAGCTACAAGGCCATTTAGAGCTATTTTTTTTTTTTATATTGCACAATGAAATCTATAGGGCTGGGTAGATTCCACTTAAAAAGTTGCAGGGCCAGGGTGTCATTTAATATTTTCCTCCTTGCTCCTCGCTCCTATCATACCATATCTACATTCCTTTACCCTCTTAGAATTATAACTACTAATACCATCTTGAACTATAGTTGGGGCTAATTCAATCCCAAAAGCAAATTCATGAGATGAGGATTGCCCAAGCCTGGAAATATTCTGCCCATATCTCTTAGTTGACATGGGATCTTGACTTATGAATAGCTATTTTACTATTTCTACTTCTACATGCTAGGGGTTTACATTGCTAGAAAATCTTGGTTTTTTTCCCATCAACCAACACATCATTAAGCTGCAAATTGAAAAGGCACAACTAAATTATCCAAAAAAACTAGGGGGGAATAAATGGATTAAGAGTGTAGTTTAGGACCAAAAAGATGCGACAGTTTAGTTACTAATCTAGTACCTAGGGCTGAACCTTGCATTAACCTTATAGTTATACCATATATAGCCTCAGATTAGATGTATCTTCATAAACAAAGAAACAGTTGAACAAATTGCACATTCATAACCCGGCTAACCAAAGTAAAGGAAACGTTGAAAAAAGGCTTGCATCAGCAAACGTGATGAAAAACAATTCCACACGAACCTGAAAGTGAGAACTATTGAGGCAGCGAGCAACCTGTCTAAAAAGAGGGACCATGCAGCGTTGGAATTCCGCAGCTTGCGTGGCCTCCAGCACCTCCTCCAGTTCCCCAAGAAAGAGAACCTCCTTCTGGCAATTAGTTACGGGCCAATACTTCAACAAGCCCCTAATAACTGCATCCGCGAGCTTGAAATCCTTCTCCACAAACTGCGCAATGCAATACGACAACTGCTGGTGATACACCCCAACCGGCTTGGGCTTATGCAGAGGCAGAAGCGCCCTCGATAGAAACAGCTTATGTTCTTCTTTCATCGGCAGAGCAAAGCCATTGATAATGCTCCCCAGAATCTCAAGAAGCTCCCCAATACCGCTATGCCGCTCCGTCTCATATATAAACCGAAAAAATATGTTGTTAATGGCCTTCCTGATAAAGGGGCGATGAACCATGAATTTCCCGTACACGCGATGTAATATGGTTTTTAAGTACTCACGTTCACGGGGGTCCTCAGAGTCAAACAAATCAAGCAGTTTGAGGACAAAAGAATGATCAATGTACCGTTTCGCAACCTTTGTGTCAGTATCAGAGGAAACGATGTATCTGAGAAGAAGCTCGTAGACAAGCTGAAGGTGCGGCCATGCAGGATCGAGGCACGGCTCCTCTTCCTCCGGATCGGTGGCTTCCTGTCCGGTGTTCTCGTGCGCCGCCGGCGGGAGGCACCGGAAGATATTGACGGACACCATTTTGATCATCTCCTCCTGGCAAATCTCCGTTATCCTCCCCGAACCCGATTGGATGAAATCCACGAGCTCCATCAGCGTCTGCCTCTTGATTTCCTTCTCGCGAATGTTCTTCAGCGTGTCCGAGAAGTCCAGCAGGTGGCAGCATATCTGAAGCTTACGGATGAACAGGGTCTGCCGCTCCGACACAGGCACGTCGCGGAACAGCGGCAGCGGCTCTATGGTCCCCGGAGGCGGCGGCACCACCACCGCCGGAGCATCGGCCGTCGCCGGCGAACCGAAGGCGGACGGATCGTTCGGGTCCGTCTTGGAGGGCTTCTTCTGCCCTCCCTTCATGATTCGCTTAAACATTTTTGGGGAACGATGGAAGAAACCCTAACCCTAGGCTAACGAATTCGGAAGAAGCTCCTTCCCAATCCGCTCATGCAGCTTGGCCTCCAACGATTTTCGCATCACAGCGAGAGCGAAGGACGATGGATCTGACAACCGCGCTCCGGGAGGATCAAAGTGGCGAATTAGCGGAATGGCTGTGGTTCGTCGATCGGCGATGCGTTCCGGCGAGTGAATATATGGCAGAGGGAGAGAGAGAGAGATAGTGAGATAGTGAGTTTATAATGAGAACTAAAATGAGAATGAGAATTGCATAAGGTCAGAGAAAGGAAAGTGAAGAATTGTGTTGTGGATTACGATAATGGATTTGATAATGTTAGAAGAAAAAAGGAGTCTTTGAGATTGAGTTTAGAGCCATTTCTACATTTTTAATCATCCTACATGCCAATTCAAATATTGAATTCAAGTTCAGCTTTTTCGATTAGATAGGATTGTATCGTTGTTTTTTTTTTTTTTTTTTTTTTTTTTTTTTTTTCTCACTTTTATATATGTTTCTCACTCTATGCATCTTACACTATACATTTCTTTTTCTTTTTTTTTTCAATGAACACCTTCCATTAACTTACTTTCTGCTAATTCCGGTGAAAACCATTAAAATATTGTCACAAACAAATTGTTATACTCTCCATAAATCTTAAAATATATTATGCTAATGTTATTGAAATTTTTTGTCATAATTATGTTAAAAATAAACTTAAGATACTATTTGATTAGTTCAGTTGATGAACTCATTGTGATTCATCTACTATGAAAGATTTAGAAAGTATATATGAGATATTAATGGACGAATTTTACATTAACCGTGAAAGCTTTGCTCCTATAAATATATGTTTTCAATTTGGTGCGGATTTAATTTTCAAAAATTAAAACAATTTTTCAATTTCTTTATTTTAGTTAAAATTTCTTCTAAAACTCACTTTGATGAATTTGGTACAAAAATTAAATTCAATATATTGATCACTAATTATTTACATTTGCTTGATGATTTTTATTTTATCAATAATAAAAAATTAATTGAACAAAATGTGTATTTGGGATGTCCAAATCCTTTTTCAAACAAAAAAAAAACTAAAAATACAAACATAGAGATTATTTAACTCATGCAAGGCAAAACTGAAAAAAAAATGTTGTCTCTATCTCTTACAAACAAAAAATCCATTCAGTTATAATATCTCTGCACCTATTACTTCACTTCAATTGTATTGAAATATGTCTTACAAAAGATGACATTTAGCTTGACTTCCACAGATATCATAAGAGTTGTCACTTGTTGTTTAGACCATTTGATGTGACTTACTAGATTCTTTTTTTCCCCTGTTTTTATCTGTATTTGTACCTGCATATATTAAACACAAACAAAAAAACATTCCCTCTGAATCAACATATGACTTTTATCCATTCAATTTTAGTATCTCTGCATTTATTACCCAACTCCAGTTGTACTAAACCATGCCTTACAAAAGATGACATTTAGCTTGACTTCCACAGATATTAAAAGAGTTGTCACTTGCTCTTTAAACCATTTGATGTGACTTACAAGGTTATTTTTCTTCATGTCTTTGTCTGTATTTGTACCTACATATATTAAACACAAATAAGAAAACATTCACTCTGAATCAATATATGATTTTTATGCACTGAGTTGGACTCAAACACCAATCAGAATATGATAGTTTTACTTTAAAAGTTTTGTTTGTTTACCAGGTTCAGACATTTAATTAAACTGAACAGAAAATCTCTTTTGTATCAACCTTCTTTGACCTAAAAATAATGTTTCTTTATTTTCACATCTTACAAATCATGATTATCAAAACATTTCTCTAAATCATTTTTTTTTTAATTGTTGTAATTCAAACTATTGAGAGTGTTGTATGGGTACCACGTGTTGTAAAGTGCTAATTTCAACCTATTTACTACACATATCTCACATTTTACCGTACATTTTCTCAGTGATAAAATTTATTGTACTAAGAATAGGACAAGAGTGACTAGAGTTAGCAATAAAATAACACTATTATGATGGTAATGTAAAATACAAATTATAACGAGGTCCGTGTTAAACGATAATAAATCATAATTAAGATTAATTAGGGATGCTGAAGACAAAAAATAAAGGACACCAGTTTTGATAATTCGAGGTGTTTGTAATATAGTTTTATTTGTGTTTTCTTAAAAAAAAGAAAGATAGTTCGAATAAAATATAAATTAAACATGTATATGCAGTTTGATTTTATTCAACTTGAGTATAATGCCACACAGAAGAAAATATATGACATTAAATTTAAACAAAAAATTTGTAATTTGTTTAGCTTTCATTAGGCAGTTTTAAAATTCTTTTAATTTGCAAAAGTAAGGTATAATTTAATAATATAATTATTATAATGATGTATTATTGTTACATAACTAATATTTCTTTTTTCATTATGTTGGAAACATTTTATTTAAGAAATAAACCACAATTTTATCATTTAAACATCTATCAGTTTAGACATTTAAACTTAATAATTAATTAAATATTAGTGTCTTAATTAATAATTATGTGTATTAGTTTGAGAATATAAATTAGTTTTTTCTTTGTGATAATGTGAGAAAGAAAAATTATTTAAGGTTATATTATGAGGTTTTAATTTGTTTTCTTTTTTAGTATCAATGTGTCATAAATTTGAAGATATTTTTTGCAATTTTTATTTGGAATGGTTTTATAAGATTTACACTTTCATTTTTTATTTGATTTTTTAGTTTTTTTACTTGATTGTTGATATTTTGAAATCAGAAAAAAAAAATGATCTAAGGTGGTAAATATTTTATGATACTCTAGTAATGAATTTTTAAAATTCATACCATAAACATATGATTTTATATATATGATCCTTGCAATATCCTATCCTAATAAAGGTGATAAATGAATATAGATAACCAATTACAATGTAATTTAGTTAATCTATCTGTATTTATATTACATTAAACCAAAGTACGTGAAAATTGCATTGTGCAAAAATTGCACGTGTATATATAATTCATCACATTTCACAAGGTTTAAGTATTAATACTCATGTATGTGCAATAAAGGTTATCTTTTCACCATCAAATTTCACTACTAATGAATTATACTCATGTATGTATATCCACCTAATAAAATAAACTCATTAACTAAACTTTGTGCTCATTTTTTCCTACTGTTGGATGGTCATTACAAAAATAAAACTTCCATTTCACGTAGTTTAACATCATTTACATACTATTTCACAATATTGATGGGAGTGTAAAAAAATAACTTTAAATATATTTTTAAAGAAAAAATGAAAATAAAAAATAATGAGGTATAATGTAAAATAAATGTTGAAAAAATTTCTGATATTAAAATATAACTAAAACAAAAATATCACATATATAATAGTTTGACAAAACCGATCAATTCGACCCGTTTTGACATGCTCAATCAATCTGTTTTAATCTATTCCATTTTACTATGTAAAAAATGAAGTGATCTGTCATTAGATAATACAAAAAAATTATTTAAATTATAATACAATATTCTTTTTATTTATTAATCAATTAAAAGAACATTAAAATTTAAATAGAAAAAAAAAAACATAACAAGTTAAAAGACATATATTACTAACAAGATAAATTATATTAGTAACATAAATGAAGTGATAGTAATTTACAATGTTTCTTATAAGTGTAATGTATAAAATATATATTCAAAAATAATAGTATCAATATTGAAAATTTATAATTAAGGAATTATATAAGACTGAAGCGAGTTTATATATATTCTAATTTTTGTATAATAGTGTATTTTTATAAATGTAAAGGTAATGTTTTTTTTTTTTATGTATGGGAAGTAAGTTATTTTTTATATATTATAAAAACTTAAATGGACAAGAGATTGTATTACGTATAAAGAAGTATTTAATTGGGAAAAATACTTACAAGAATTTTAAAAAGAAAATCATGAATTAAAATTAGCATATACATATAACTTTTTTATTAATTTAAAAAAATATTGTTTTAATTTGTATATAAGTTAGTTTTTTTATTTTAAAATTTTGTTGATTTTTTTGTTAAATATGTTTTTTATTCATTAACTTTAGGTGAAAATTAAAATTAGGTTCTCTTCGAAAATATTGCTCAATATAGACTTCCAAATACTGAAATGCGTGGATAACCAAATTTTATTAAGTTTATTTTGTGTTTTAAATGTGTTTCACGGTAATATTTGAGTTGTTTATACCATTTGATATATTTTCGCTTCAATATTAGTTAATAAATGCATTTGAAATCTCAAATAAACTTAATAAGATCTTATTAAAAAGACACACATCTCTAAAGTTATGAACTAAATTTTACCTAAATTTTAAAAAAATAAGATTAATTTCAATTTTCATTTAAAATTAAGGACAAAAACATATGTAACATTTATTTTTGAAACAAATTATAAATATGTTTTTCTTTACATTATTATATTATACAAAATCAGGTTAAATTGTCACGCTTTTATATGATTTTTTACACGGTTGGTTCTTGTTAAAAAAAATAAAAATTAAATCATTGGAATGTCTTTGTTTTTTTTCCAAAATCTCAATTAAGTTATCATATTTTAAGTCATTTTAAATGGATCCTTATTTTTTAAAATGTGTTCCAAATTGGTATTTTTGTTAGTGTAACACTCACGACGTTAATTTTATATCACATGTTAACTCTTGATTATTTTAAATTTTTTAATTAAAAAAATGTCAGGTCTTAGCTATTATTTTTTTTAAATTCTATCACTTATCAACATAACAAATAAAGAGACCAAATCAAAATTTTTCGTAATAATAATGACACGTGAGTCGAAACAGAATCTTAATTTGACAATGACATTTTTTTAAATTAAAATAAAAAAAAAAAGAAAAATAGAAAAACAAGAAACTGACACATGATAAAATCCTAATTTGATACGTGAAAGTTATTTAAAAGAAATAAAATAATAATAAATAATAAACAAAAATCAGGATATGTAATATGAAACTAATGTCTTAATATTGCATTAAAAAGAATTCAAATTAAAACATATTTAGAAAAATGAAAATCAAGAGGAATTAAAATTTGAAGGCCCAATTAAAATTTTGGAAAAACAAATCGAATTAATAATAAATTTAAATCTTCTTCTCAAGTGGGATCATAAGATCATATGCTTTGTGTTTTGAAAGTTTAAGGACAGAGATGATAATGATCCAACTGCGATCGTGACCTACCATTTTTGGCAACCTGAGAGTTAGCATAAAAACGAGTACTGACATGTAGGATCATAAAAGTTTTATTACAAATTAAAATAAATTTAACCAAAAAAATGTGTCTCTCACAAAAAAGATATATTTAATGTTAAAAAAACTGAAACAAAAAATCATGAGAAGCATGTCCCCCTATTTCATGGAAAATGAGGGAAGTAGTGAATAAAATAAAGATATGAAATTGAAAGGATGTAATGATCGAATTTTGAATAAATGTTGTAATGAAATGAGAGGAAAGGGAAGTTTGATGGAAGGAAGGTGCGTTTGGTTGGGAGAAATGCCGACCGAAATAGGTTATAATTGCTTCAGTGCTATTCTTTGCAAATTGAAATTGCAACTTTATTCATTCATTCACATTATTATTTCATCCACATAATTGCATTTTGCATATTCTATCTCATGGTAATTTATTTCCAGATCACATTGTCTTTTGTAATTAGTTATTAATTATGACTGCAAAAAAATATTTCTCTTCCCCATTTTTTGTAAATCTAAATTATTAATTTACATATGTTGATAATGTAAAATATTTTATGTAGATATTTAGTAAAAACTACCACAGTACCACTTCATAAGAAAAGGTTTTTACTTTTTCTTGGGAAATTAAAATAATCACATTTTTTATTATTAAATATTTTAGATTAATAATATTCATAAATTAAATTGTTTACTAAATTCACATCGACGAAAAAAATTCTTTTCATCTTAACTGGCCAGGTCATGCAGTTTAATTATCGTTCAATGAAACGTCATATAAAATTCTCAATTGATTAGTTTTTTTTTTTATTTGTTTAAATATGGTTTTGGTCCAATAATGACATTATTGTTATTTTCTTCTAATTATTATTAGTCTTTTAAATTCATGACATTCTAAATATAGAAAAGGTTAGAAATATTAATGACATAACAATGTTTAATTTAATATTTGTCACATAAATTTAATTAAATTTAAGAGACACATAGAGAGACTCGATACCACCAGTCATAAATAAACACGTATAAAAAATTAATATACTCTTTTTAAATTAATACCTTAAGGGAATTAAGTATTTATTAAAATTTTAAACCATTCATTAAATTAATGATTTTACTAATAAGAACCTTTCTTGACAAAATGTTACATTTTAATATTAATAAATGAATAATATTTAAACAAACATTCAGATAGAGAAGTGAAAACAATCCTTAGGAAACATAGTGAGAGATAAATAATTCATAGAGAATTATTTTTTATGTTTTTGCACTTTTCATTGGAAGCAAATCTTTTAGAGTCAACTACTTATTTTAAAATCATATTTGAACGTCAATAAAAATTTACCAAACAGTTATAAAATATAATTTAACAAACAACAATTCCATTTTCTTGTTAAGTGCTCGAAAATCTTTCACAATATTTTACACGCTAATTTTTACTATTTTCTCGCAAAATATTTTACTCTTGTGTTCAAAACTTCACCATATACTTCCACATTATATATACTCATAAAAAATTGACAATTTTCCTTCACCGAACTTTTGTAACTCTCTTAACATGTCAACAATATTCTTGTAAATCTCTTGCCTTTTCCCTAAATGTTTTCTTTTGATGTTTCTTCACATTTCCTGAATACCCTTCATTAATAATTCATTAGTATAGTTCATTTACCACAACAAAATTTTTAAATAATAACTAATTTGAGTGATTAAAAATTGTTAGTTTTATTAGTAAAAATAAAAAATTTTAATTGGTCGTCAAATTAATTTTTAATTAATTAGAAACTAATTTTTTTATAATTAAATTTAATGATCAATTTATAAACTAACTCCTTTTATAGTCAAAATCATGATAGCTAAATATTAGAAATCAATACTTATTTTTTATCGGTAAATATATAGATAATAGGACACTTTGGGGTGTCTTAACCCATATACAAAAATTTACATAATTATCCTATACATAATATTTTTTTGACATCGCAAATAGCTTTATATTATAACGTCAAAATCTACTCATGTCATTCTTGTGCTAACAAAGCATTTTGATTAGAAACAACACCTTTTTTTCTATTTCAAAGGTGATCTTCCTTTGTGATCAATGTGCTCTCATGCTTTCCACCTTATCATGTGTGACTTTATCTAAGGATGGAAAAAATACTCGTGTTCACGGGTATCCGTAGATAAAATATGTTGCGTACAGTTGGTACCCACAAGTATTTGTTACTTGCGAATAGCAAGTATTTTAATACCCGTTTATAAACGGGTTAGGTGCAGGTATCTTACTATCTGTACTCGTGGGTACCCTTTACCCGCAAAAAATTAAAATTAAAATTAAAATTATGTTTTATTAAGTTAGATTAAATTAAAATTAAATTTTAATTTATTTTTTATTAGATTAAATTTAACTTAAATTTATATTTAATTTAATTTTACATTTTTTTGTAATTTTATTTAATTTTAATTTTAAAATTTATAAAATATATATTTTTAAATATTTGCGAGTATCCACCCGTACTCGCGGATTTTTAAATACCCACAAATATTTTTTAAATAGGCAGGTAACCTACACATGTAGCAAGGTAGGTAGCGAGTGCATTTTTTTTGTGTGGATCGGATTGTGGGTAGGCACTATCCGTGTTGAAAATATTTTATTATAATTTAAAAAATAAATAATAAAAATAAAAATTCTACCGTTACTAAAGTTTTCATATTCTTATGGGTTAATGTGATTTATGGTTAACGACTATATTTTTTATTATAATTTACTTTGTGTCTACCTTTTCTATTTATAAATAACACCTAGGTGCATGGAGAAAGACACAACAAAACAACCACAAACACTAGAGTTTTCTTCGAAGTGTTTTTCTTCCCTTCTCAACATTATCTTTAAGACATTGATGTTCATAAGGTTTGGGGATCCTTCGCTGCACTCGATTGATTTGACGGGTTATTGTATCTTGAGAGAGAAATGCATATGATTTGAAAAACATAATATTTGTATTACTATGTGTAGTGGGGACATTTTTTCTCTTAAGGATAACATCATGCGTGTCTCAACCCAGGTTTCTTCTATTCTTTCCTCATTTATTTATTTTTTATTGTTATTATAATTGTTGGATCTCTGATTAATATTTGTTGATTTTTATATATATATATATATATATATATATATATATATATATATATATATATATATCTTTTTTTTTATTTTATAAAAAAATTTATAGATATATTATATTCTCTCATTTATATTTATTTTTTTATATATATATATATATATATATATATATATATATATATATATATATATGCATCATTTTAAGGATTTTAGAAACCAATTTAAAGACCTATTATAATTTTTTATTTATATTAATTACTATTTTAGTATCTTATAATTTTTTATTTTATATATTAATATATAAATTGATCACTATAATTATTAATATTTTTTTGTTATTAAAATTTATAGTTAATAGATAATTTTCTTGTAATTATTATTCCTCGTAATACCATTACAAATGTATCACGTTATACCAAAAAGGTCTAATGCCATTTTGTTGTTATTTCATCATAACATTGTCCAGCTTTGCTTCTTTAAAATGTGCTCAATGTGTTGAAGATTGTTCAATAATCAAATCTATTTAACAAATAAATTTACTATCACACTGTTTTGCTTAATGAATTGAGTTATTAGCGTTTACAGGTTCAAACGAACTAACCTAGATTCCTTGACAAGGGAAGTCACTTAGGTTTTGTTCACTAGCGTTTCTGACTTATTACTTACTAAAAGGAATGTTCATGATATACACGTAAACGTTTTATTGTTGACAAAACATTCTGGTTTGTGGTACGTAGGGGTTGACATGATTGAATGAATGAATTGTCGTGAACACAGTCACGAATGACGAAAAGGGTTTGGTCCCACCCACGTTATGTTTCTGGATCAATATTCATCTTTGGCACGTACCAGTCTTCACCACTACTATCTTCATGTGGCTGTGAATTAAGGTTGCTCTACCAAGGCCATTCCACTTTGTCTTCGTCACCTTTTCCACTGTCACGCCGATAGGTATATGTATATATACAAAGAGAGATACGTATGTGGTTCTCGTTCACTACTGTATTTCGTTTTGGTTTGAAATGACATATAATCTTATTTATTCATGGACCACGTGTTAAAACAAATCTTAAGGATTCAACGAATGCCAAATCAATGTGGATGCATTTGTTAATGGGGTATACATTTTTGCGGCAGCAATTAGTTATATACTAATAAATTACAAGAATTGGAAAAGCAAGGAGATTGAAGACCTAAAAGTGAATATAAAATTAATTAGTTCAACTTTATCTTCATAAGATGAATGTAATGTAGTTATCAAGTGGTCCACTTGTGGGTCTCTTTTGATGAGGAACACAATAATTAAAAACATAACTTTATGACTTTAATGTAATTGTATATATTTATGGTGGAAATAGTTAACAATGTCATGTTTAGATTGGTTGAGATCATATGATCTGTAATGTAACTAAACAGTAACTTGTGAGAACTGAAAGAGTGAGATGAATAAATTTGAATCATGTAATTTTTTTGTGATCTCTTGTGCTTGTCATTAAATGCGTGTATATATATTATATAAAAAAACTATTGTATATGATTCAAAATTAGTCTTGTTTCTACCAAAACTTATGCTTCTTGAGGAACTTTTGAAAGGTAAATATTGAGGGGAATTTTAAAGATGTAATAATTATCCTGAAATCTTACGATAACTTCTCCCTTTTCACCCATATAAATTTGGCGTGAGAGAAAAATATTAACATGCAGTTCTTTCCTCTGATGAAAATGCTCTAAGTATTAACGCTTCTTATACCATTTACTAATTCTACAGAACCAAACTTATTAATGTACAACAAAAAGCCATGCATTTACTGCAACTAAACTTAAACACATTCTTTCTATATAGTTTTTCTCTGGTTCCTTGAGTGTCCTTCTATTTCAACCAGAACATCGAACACCATTCTTTGTAATCTCCGTCTCATTCTCTGTTGTTTCATGTTCCGTTCTAAACTTTCTATAGATATCCCCTTTGTAAAATTTTCTTGTCCTCAGCGCCAAGATGAACGAGGCTAAACACGCAACCAACGTTGAAGCTGTGATTATGATAAAAGCCATTCTGTAGCATTGCACTCCTACGCAAGTTAAGTCCTTCCCTGCTTCTCTCGTGAGTCCTTTGGCCTTCAACTGTTTCAGAGCCTCTTTATCATACAAAACACCAGCCACTTTCACGTTTAGAATGTAAGATCCAACAGGGCTTGCCGCGCCTCCTAAGTTGTATAACGTGGAGTAGTATTTAAGGCCAAATATTTCTGATATAATTGCAAACATCAGTGGCCATTGAGCTCCAAAACAAAACCCAATAATCACCGAAGACAAGTAGAGAGAGTTTGGGATGCCAAGGGCTATCAGAATATGCCCCACACAAGAGAGAAGCAAAACTAGAGTGACCATGTAGGGACGAGGGACTTTGTATTTGGCTAAGAGGACTTCAGAGGCATAACCAGCAGCTACTCTTCCTAGGTAGTTCCATATGCTCACCAAGGACACAAAGGTTGTCGTGCTTTTACTCGGGTAACCCAATGAGTGTCCAATCTGTCCTAGATTGTCTATGGCTGTTAATGTTCCGCCAGCACCGAACGTTGTTGCAACGAACAAAGTCAGCATGTCCACACTGAAAAGTGCTTGCAAAATGGTGTAGTCTTCTCCCCTCTTAGGGGGGTTGAGTATGTTCCTAAAACATGAACTTTTCTCATGTGAACTTGTGGTGTTTGGTAGCCCTTCTTGGTCGATGATTTGAGGTGGAGTAACTTCAGTGACTACTTTCAACTCGGGTGCTGAATCGGTCAAACCTTGCGTTTTGGCTTTTAAATGGTTTACCTCCTCTCTGAATACCACAGCGAGTGGGAGAAGAAGAAAGGAGAGAACAACAAGGCCATCGACTGTGTACTCAATCCTTGAGAAACTAAGCTTGTTTTGTACGAGGATCAAAACCATGAGAAACCCTGCAAGGAAAAGTGAAATATATAGAAGGTGGTAGAAAACTCTGTTGTTCTTAGGCTGGTGGACTGTGTTGAATATCCGAATTGTTGGAAGGAAAAGGAAGGAAACAGCGGCAGGGAGCCACGCAATGAGTAAGATAAGGGCCTGAGGGTTGTGATCACCGTAGAAGGCATGGTAGAGCTGTGTGATGATGGCACCACTTAGACCAACGTAACCTTTGAGTAGGCCTAAAAGACTACCTCGGCTTCCTGGGAAGTTCTTCACACATGTGACCAAAGCACCAGTGTTGGCAAAGGTTTGAGAATTTGCGCCGATGCAAATGTAGAGACACATTTTCCAAAGCTGGGGCTTGGCAATGCGGCCAGAGACTGCAAGCCATATCATGAAGTAGCCAAAGAAGTTCATAAGAACCCCTATTGAGAGTACCACCCAGGGTGGTGTTACCTCGTTGACCAACCCAGATATGACTCCAACGTTGGCACCTAGGTCTTTGAAGAAGCTGATCAAGTTTAGAGTGGACTGGTCGTACCCCAAAGAGGTTTTAACCTCGTTAGAGTATGCTCCGAACATATAGGTTGCCCCAGCAACAGACATGATAAGTAAAGATGCAAACAGCATGAACCAACGCCCGGTGATAACATGGTAGCCCAAACTCTTCATTCCTCCTCTCAACTCTGCCACCACCATTTTTCACTTCTGTTGTATTATGGGATCAAACACTTTGATTGAAGTGAGATGAGGCTACACAGAACCACGAATATATATACAGACAGAAACTATAGCGATTTCGACCAATGTGGTTAATCTGTAGAGATTAGGACGAGGCACGTGTTCCAAAAAAGAAATTGTAATATAGGGATGAATGTATATGGATTGAGTGGGGTGTGGGAAGATTGGTTTTGTTTCCCTATATGTGAGGAAAAAAAAGTTGCACACGGAAGAAATGATTATAGTTTGACGCGGTGGTTTTTGGAAATAAAGGGCGGTGGAATCAGGGGAAGGATGTTATGAGGTATTTGAGGAAAAGAAAAAGATGGGATAATAATTTTGTGGTAAGTACAATTATATGAATGGAGAAAGGGACTAGCACTGAGCGTGGTGGTCCTAAGAAGCCACTATTGGAGTAGAGCCTGGAATCAATGGTAAACTGGATGTGGCCACCGCTTTATACGAAAAATGTGCAATCCAACGCTTTAGATTTCGCCATGACCACTTATGTTAAGTATTGCCAAGACAAAATTTTAACTATATATTGAATACAACTTGTGTGTCCAAGCTAACTTTTGAAGCTCTACTATTGTTTTGGACGAGGACGTGTATGTGACACAAATAATTAATCGTTATCCCTGACTTCTTGCTTTATTTTACGTGATTTGGGTACTCTCTATCTCTATAACTTGTATGTTTTTATCTTATTCTTCTTCTTCTTTTTTCATCCATTTTTCTTTCTAATAAAATGTGACCTGAATCGTTGTGTTCATTTTTGTTTTCTCTTTTTTCTTCGCGTGATCGACATCCTCTCCAAACTCTACCCGCTCCACTATCCAAAGAGAAGACAAAAGAGTAAGGATTCGATGAATTTCGTTCGTAAATGTACCTAAATTCTGGTCCGGTCGAATGCAACATGCGTGACAAATGGTGTAATGGTAAGCCCATTTAAGCCAAGGCCCATATGAATTTATTTGTTTCAGCTGTGCTGTGGTTGCCTTTCTTCTGCTAGAAAAGTGTAATTTTTTAAAAGTATTGTTTGGTTTATCTCAAGTTGTATGATGAAGCAAATGAAATTGTTCACAAACGAGACATCAATTTAGCAGATAACAAAAAGTGGTCAGTTATTCATCAATCTTTTATTTGGAAATCCTCGAATTGCTTGCTGTGTTTGTATTTTGGATAAATTTGATAGATAGATTTGAGAACAAAGATAAGTAAGTAAAAATGAGGTTATTTTGAATAAAGAAAAATAGCAAAAATTTATAAAGAAATGAAAAGAAAATTTATGAAAGATATGAATAATAAAATAATTATTTTAATAGATAAAATTGTAAGATGATAAAATTATTTTTGTAGTTATATTATTATTATTTTTATATTATTTAGATATAAATTAATTTCTATTATTATTATTATTATTATTAACTTCATTGTTAAAATTAATTTAAAATAAAATATGATTAGTTAAAATTAAATTAAAATAAAATTCAAGTTATTATTTAAAATAAAAGAGTATGATAAAATTATTTCAAATTAATTTATTTAATTATTAAATTAGAATTTTATTATTAATTTAATTAATAATCCTATTATTTTATTTTTTAGTATTTTTATAAATATTTAGTTTATATAGTGTTATTGTTAATTATTACTATTATATATATATATATATATATATATATATATATATAATCCATTCTACGTTTGATTTTAAAGAGGATATATTATTTTTCTTCTTTACACTATTCATTCATAAAATCTCGTATAGAAAAAAGCACAGTTTAATAATTTCTTCGTAGTCCATCTGTCGTACTCTATATTTGATCTCCTTTGTACTATGAACTCCCTTTTATGTCTTCTTCCTTGAATCTATCTATAGTACTTGGAACTAAGTCTGGCTGATCATCCACCGAATTCCTATATGTCATTTGCAAGTTTAATGGATATTAAATTGTTTGTATTTTTATTTCTTTTATAATGCGCAATATTTAATGTTAATAGATAATAAAACATAAAATTAAATATAATAAAGAATAAAAATATTTAGGTTTAATTAATTTTTTGATCTTTATTTTTGTCTAAAAATTTCAAGTTGATCTTTCGAGTTTTTTAATCTCTATTTGGTCCAGATTTTTGAAAAAAGTTGTGCAATTTCGTACCAACAAACATCAAAATATCAGTGTTTCAAAAATCGAGAATAAATTGAGTATAAAAAAATATGAAGACCAACTTAACATTTTTAGAGGAAAACAAAAACCAAAAGAGTAATTAAAAATATTTATTAAGATATTTTTTATTTTTTTTTTCTCACTTTCTTGTTAGTTTTACACCAATTGTACTCATCTCTCACTCTCGCATATTTTTCTTTTATTTTTTGAAAAACAAATAAAGGAAGCTAGACACAAACTCATTATTTTTTTTTTATTTCTCATTTGTCCTCTTCTTTTTTGGAAGAAAAAAAAGGTAACTCTCTCATATCTTATATGATGATGATATATTAATTTAATAGTTAACATCATTATTATTTTTTATTTAATGAGTCTTTTGTATATTCATTTTTTATGAATATAGAATAAAAAATAATGTATTATGTAATTTTTCATAATCGATTTTTAATTGTCACTTAACTATAATATATTTTTCTTTTAATAATTACGTTTCTCAATTTTTAATTAGATTATGATAAATTATTTTTTAATATAATTTTTAAAAGAATGTATATTGATGAATAATGAAAGAATAAATTCACGGTTTAAAAATGATAAATGGAAAGCTATTCGTGAATATGAAAACAAGATAGATTATATTTCTTCACAACATTATACTAATTATTCAATCTAATGGTCCAATTATTCAGTTGTTTTTTTAAGCATTATAATAATAACTCAATCTAATGATCAAAGAATAATATTATTTTGGTCCCTTCAAAACTTTTGATCAAGATCCGTCACTACCACCATCGTTTAGTACTCGAGTTCAAAACAATTTAAATACTATTTCCTCTTTCCACTCCTCGATGGATCGATGCGTTTGTCTTTTAAGAATAAAATCGTGACAAAGTTCCACGTTCCAATGCGGATAATACTTCGAAAACGCGCTAGTTGATCCTAACGATGTTGTGGACTAGCGATAACATTGGGGTCGTCTGTGAGGACAACAACTTCCCTTTTCCTCATCTCAAGAGTTTGTTTGGGTATACTCAATAGTCCAACATCGCTCACTAATCGATGTCAAACGTAGTTTAAATACTACTTCCTCTCTCCATTTATGAGGGCGTTTTTAAGGATAAAACTGCGACGAAACTTCATATTCCAAAACAGACAATACTTTGAGAACGCGGTAGTTAATTCTAACTATGTTTCCAAAATTGCACTCGGATCACATACAATTCTTTGTAAATCATTTAATGCAAAGGAGAAGAAACCTTGAAACCAACACACTATAAGTGCTCATGTAGTTGTGAAAGTTCTATGTTAACAAACAGTAGAGTGTTGCGGTGTCTTTCAATTATACATTTTATCGTGTAAAATTGTCTTAAAATTGGAAAAATAATTTTTTGACACCATTTAACAATTTTATAGGGTTAAAATGGTTTTAAAAAGATAAAGAGTGCAGAGTAACGAGAGTAATGGGAAGTAACACCAAATGAGTGTAAAAAAAATTCTCATATCAAAGTATCCTGATCTTTAAAATTTATCTCATGAGTTTCTACGATTCAACAAAGACATTTGTAGAGCTGAAATGACAGAAATTGAGAAGTGGTAGGATTCAAAAGACTTGGAAATTAAAACCAAAGAGAGGAATTTAAAGAATGATTAAAATCGAGCTTGTTTAATTTGCTGAAATGCCTTAAAGAAGTATAAAAATGGTGTATCTCATGCTAAAAAAAATTAAAACTAAAAGGCAGTTATAGTGTTTAAAGTTATTTTGTGAGAAATACCAAAAAAAATATAAAAACGTCAATCTCATATTAAAATAAATTCTTTTATGAGAAGACTGAAAATCACGTAGATTTTCTTTTTATCAAATTTCTTATTAGAACAAATAAAAAGGTAAATTTAAAACTTCTTAAAGATTTATTTTGGTTTTTAAAATTATATATTTTTCATTTAATTTCTTAAATGGTTAGTTATTTTTTAAAGAAATAATAGATAATTAATACCAAGAAAAAGTACAAAACAAATTAAAGAAATACTATCAAATTATTTTAATTATTTATTTATAAATTTATAAATTATTTATTTTAATCCATACTAATAAAAACAATGTTTTTTTATTTATCGTGCATATTACTTTCCTTTGTAACAAAAGGGTTTTTTTCTTTCAAATATGGGTTAGTTTGGTCACAAAATTACAAAATGGGAGTGCGTGGAAAATTTACAAATATGGATAAAATGATTAGGATGGAGGACGACTTCTAGAAGTGGTTATGTATATAGATGGTGTCTTTGTAAATTTTTAAAAAGGCAAATTTGTCATAATAATGACGACTTCAACTGAACTTAAGTTGTCTTGATTAATAATGACTTTGGTTTGTTGATTTTTTTTTAATTATTTTTAGTTTATTTTTTTATATATTTTACGTTAATTTATTTTTTTATATATTGAGACGTGATACGGAAGTAAAATTAACATAAATGTGATATGAAAGTAAAATTAACATAAATAATCGGTGGAAATATATGGATTGAAGTTGAAATTAATTAAAAAATAATCATTTAAAATATTTTTTTGTAAAAGTAAAAAGAGTAAAATCATGTTAGTAGAGCATACAAAATTACAAAGAAGTCAGTGGGCTTCACCCAAATCTCTAAATTTTCCGTCAAACCCACCCATTTCGTAAGTTAGTGGCAAACTAACCCACGTTTGAAAAAAAGAAGAAAAAGCCAACAAAAGGATAAATGTTGGAAAGTAGAGTCTATGAGAGGAAGAGCATGACGTCTGCGATTATATGAGTGACGCATCCTGGTGACGAAGATATACATTAATGTTTCAATCTTTGTAAGTGGGTGCTTCACTTTCTATCATTCAATCTTCACCATTTCCCTTCCTACGTTTCGGATAACTATGTTTCACAATTCAGTTTATAAACAAGAAAAGGTATCATTAAGTTAATGTATTCCATTAAAAGTTCATAAAAAAATACTTCATTTTCTGTTTTTCTTATCCTGTTCTCCTAATGCACTTCCGTGTCCTTCAGTTTCAAACACAAAACTGATACCAGTTTTGGTGATCTCATTCTCTTGGGTTCCATCTTCCACTCTGAAGTTTCTATAGATATCCCCTTTGTAAAATTTTCTCGTTCTCAGCACCAAAACAAGCGAAATTAAGCAAGCAAACAGCGTTGCCACCGTGATTATGATAAACGCCATTCTGTAACACTGCACTCCAACGCAGTTAAGCTCCTTCCCCGCTTGTCTCGAGAGTCCTTTGGCCTTCAACTGTTTCAGAGCCTCTTTATCGTACAAAACACCAGTCAGTCTCACGTTTAGAATGTAAGATCCGACAGGGCTTGCCACGGCTCCAAAGTTGTACAACGTGGAGTAATGTTTGAGACCAAATATTTCTGATATGATCGCAAACATTAGCGGCCACTGAGCTCCCAAACAGAACCCTATAATCACGGAAGCGAAGTAGAGGGAGTTTGGGGCACCAAGGGCAATCAGAATATGGCCAACACAAGAGAGAAGCATAACAAGAGTGAACATCAAGGGGCGAGGGACTTTGTATTTGGTCAACAACATCTCAGAGGAAAAACCTGCAACTACCCGTCCCAAATAGTTCCATATGCTTAACAAGGACACGCATGTCGTGATGCTCTTCCTCGGGTACCCCAATGAGCTTCCAATCTGTCCTAGATTGTCTATGGCTGTTAATGCTCCGCCAACACCAAATATTGTTGCAGCGAACAGAATCACCATGTCAATACTCAAAAGTGCTTGCAGAATGGTGTAGTCTTCCCCTCTTTTGGGGGGGTTGAGTATGTTTTTGAAACAAGAACTTGATGAACATGTTGTTGTTGGTACTTCTGGCTCCACGGTTGGAGGTGGAGTAATTTCAGTGACTACTTTAAACTCTGAATCGGTCACACCTTGAGTTTTGGCTTTCAAATGGTTTATTTCCTCTCTGAATACCACAACAAGCGGGAGAAGGAGAAGGAAAAGAACCACAACCGCATCGGCCACGAATTCGGGCCTTGTAAAACTGAGCTTGTTTTGCATTATGATCAAAACCATGAGAAAAGCTGCAAGGGCGAGTGAAATATATAGAAGGTGATAGAAAACCTTGTTCTGGTTGGGACGGTGATGGTAAACGTTGTTGAATATCCGAATTGTTGGAAGGAAAAGGAAGTTAACAGCAGCAGGAAGCCACGCAAAGAGTAAGATAAGGGCTTGAGGGTTGTGATCACCATAGAAGGCATGGTAGAACTGAGCGATGATGGCTCCACTTAGACCAACATAACCTTTGAGTAGGCCTAAAAGACTACCTCGGCTTCCTGGGAAGTTCTTCACACATGTGACCAAAGCACCAGTGTTGGCAAAGGTTTGAGAATTTGCACCGATGAAAATGTAGAGACATGTTTGCCAAACATGGGGTTTGGAAATGCGGCCTGAGACTGCAAGCCATATCATGAAGTAGCCAAAGAAGTTCATAAGAACCCCTATTGAGAGTACCACCCAGGGTGGTGTTACCTCGTTGATCAACCCGGATACGATTCCAACTGTGGCACCCAAGTCTTTGAAGAAGCTGAGCAAGTTGAGAGTGGTTTGGTCATACCCCAGAGAGGTTTTGACCTCGTTAGAGTACATGCCAAACATGTAAACTGAACCTGCAGCAGCCATGATATGCAAAGATGCATACAACATGAACCAACGCCCAGCGATAACATGGTAGCTCAAGTTCTTCATTCTCGAACAACCACCTGCGAACTCTCCAGCCACCATTTTGCAACGATGATGTTCGGTAATGGGGTTAAACACTCTTTCTCGTGGAGAACCAAGTATACATGGGTGGGGAAATTTATGGAGTGAAGAGTGTTTCCGTTTGATAAAGAAACGGTGATTCAAACGGAATATTTTTTTCCGTTTTGACATGTGACGCCTAAGTTGTGGAAATTAAGACACTTCAATCCATCTAATAGTCTAGAAGGTGATCGGCTGGTTCACATCTTTTTTGTTTTATAAGAAGGAAAATGAATTTTTATCAATTGCATTCTAATAATAAAATTTTAGGTGCCATCTTTTAAATGGTTTTTTAATTTTTTATTTTTTCATATTTAATATTTTAAAACCATTTAGAAGATAACATCTCATGTTGTAAAAAAAAATTGTTAAAATTTAATAATTAAAATATCATTGTTCTTATAAAAAAAAGTATTTTATTATAAAATGATGTATAAAGTCTTATTGTTGGTGGGGGTGTTTGGTCAACAAATATTATTGGTTGGTAAAATTATTATTTAAAAAATAATATTTGTATTTGGAAATCTAAATATAAGTAATTATGTTAAAAAATTTAGTTTGTATAAATAATTTGCTTGCAAGCAACTATTTTACAAAAGAAAACAATATTTTAACAAGAATAAAGTAAATTTTTACCTGAAAAAAAAATATCATTCTAACATAACATAATATAATAGAAAAAAAAAATCATTATCTCTCTCTTGTCATTCTACATAAGGTTTATATTATTTTTAGTTGTAAAATAAACCAAATTTTTTAGGTTTTCAATAAAATAATATCACTCCTCCTTTAATTTTTAAATAAATATTCCCGTAATTTATATTTTGAATAAATATCACTCATCTTCTTTATATAGACACAATCATTCATTAACAATATAAAAAATGATATTTTTATTTAATTTAATTTTATTATATAAAAATATGTTAGAAAATTATCATAATATATTTTTATATAATTTTAATATAAGTAAAAATATAGATGAAATAAATAATAATTTATTGATAACATCAAATATGTAAATGTTTATTTTAAAATTAGAAAATGTGAATGTACAAGATATTTGTTTAATTTTAAAATGGTAATGTTAATGTATTGACATAATTAAATTGTTTAATTTTTGTTTATAAAATTTGTAAGTTTTAATATTTGAAAACTTTAATTTTATTTTTTTATAACTTTCTTTTTTAGGGTTTAGTCATTATGTTATTTTAAATAAAATCAAAATGAGAGTGTTACTAGTGTAATATGAATGGGAAGAGAAGGACGTGAGATGGTAGGTTATTTTACTTCATAGATAGAAGGTGGATGATGTTAAACAGTATGATGAAAACGATGGATGAATAGGGGCCATATGCTATATCATAACTCCCCTTCACCTACTACTTAAAAAAGTGATAACATAATATATAAAAATATTTTAATAAAATTGTTTTAAAAATAGCATATTTATTATTTTTTTATAATACGTGTCCAATTATCTTAATATATAAGTATTTTAGGGTATCATCTTCGCCATTCCTCCACTTTAATTTCACAACTTTATATGTTTTATAAATATTATAATTTTAAATCGATCATGCTTACAACGAGTTAATGTTTATTTGTAGTTTTATTTAAATATATTTGGAGATTTAAAAAAACAATAAATAATTTTAGATTTATAATTAAGTTTTAAAGAATAAAGTGAAAAATAATTTATAAGTTTAGAAAGTTAATATGTATGTAAACATGTACAAAGTAGATTTTGTAAAAATACAAAAGATAAAATATATTTAAAGAATATAAAATAAACTCTATAAACATACGAAGAATGGAATATGCATAAATATGTGGAATAGACTAGTTAAAAGTACAAATCAATATATAAATTAATATGTATTGTTATATTTATTTAATTAGTGTAATGTTCGACTCGTCTAATATATATTGCAAAATTTATCTAATCGAAGAATAGATAGAGTAAATAATAATTTAAACAGTATTAATAGTCTTTTTTGATATCACTTTAAAAAATAGTGTAAATTGTGACAATTATTTTTATAAAATGTAACGGTTAAGCGTCACAATCTACGCTTGTGATGGTTTTATAAATTTTTGTAATTTGTGTTATCGTAGAATATAATATGATGGTTCGTCGCAACAATCATCTTTTTCATATTATATAATGTGTCATTTTTCTAAAATAGACTGTGATAGTTAAAACGGTTGTAATTTTTAAATTAAAATTAGATATACTAAAAGTCGTGACACTTAAAAACGTTATAATTTATGTTTTATTACGACGTTTGTAACTGTTAGTATTATCAACTGTCATAATTTGTTCTTAATTTTTATTAAAATTAAATAATTTAATCTCTAAATAAAAAGAAAAATTAATTCTTATATAAATATTATACAGACCCACTAAAATGTATTTACTACTCGTAAGAATCTATCAAAAGATACTTGGTATCAATTGAATAAAAATTTGTCTGCAACTGACACAAATCTTTTTCTCATTCCTATTTTTTAGGATTTTGAATTGTAATCCATAAAGATGCAACTGGAAAATGTTTGAAAGGGACTAAAAAATTCCTGCACTCATTTACCAATGTTCATAAAATAGTATATTTTGTTATTTTCAACGTTCATATCGTTGTCACCATTTCTACCACAACATTTTTTTCCTTTTTTTTATTAGTTTAGTTTTTTTTTATTCTATTCAATTTATATATATTAACTGAAGACGCAATAATTACTGATCCACCTCTTTTTCTTTTTCTTATTCATGATTACTAGTGTCATATTGGTGTCATTGGAATATGAGTAGGTTTCAACTCATCTCTTGAATAATGTTTTGACCAGTTTTCTTTTATAATCTTATTTCAATTTAAAAATGTATAAAAATAAATTAATTTATATAAAAATTAGTTTATAAAAATTCTCTCGTATATTATGTTAAATTTATTTTTAATTTAAGTGTATACTGCAACATAACTTAAAGAGGTTAATTTTTCCTAAAATTATAAAATTGAAACAATTTCAACTTGTTTAGTGCAAACTGGTGGTAGAACATGTATACGATGAGTGGAATTGTCAAATCTTATCTGTAATCCCAAATAGTTGTACAGTTGCTTTAATTATTTACATCAATGAGTTAATGTATGACATTCTTATATCTTTTATGTTAAATTATTTTTTCTCTAATTTCAATATTTTTGTTGAATGAATGCCTAAACAAAAACAATGTTAAAATATTGTCCATATTTACTTTCAATAATTCGGCTTTTGAAAGGCTCCTATGGCCTCACATCAAACTTAAGTTAGTCCTTTATAAAACAAATTAAATTGTCTAAATTATTTGATAAAAAGTATTAAATTTCAATTCACTTATTAATATTGTTATTATTATTAAGGACTACGTATAGTATAATGATACAATTATTATTGCATTAAGTTTATAGGGTAATGTTTTTTATAGGTGCATATAAATGCTTTAAACCTAAACACATGGTATTTGTTTTAAAATAATATTTTTTATAGACATTTAAAATTAAACCTGTTTACTTTAATTTTAGTTTCAAAAAATTAAGTGGTAGAACTCTATTGAAGAAGACATTAATGACATGTTGAAAGCTCCTGAAAATTCACTTATGAAATTAAGAAAATAATGGCTTGATAAACTTTTTTATATAATTAATTCATAATTTTTTATATTAATATAATAATAGCAACATTGGAATTTAACTAATAACTAAAAAATATCACTCATTTATAATTACTCACTTAGAATTATTGAGAAAGTAGTTGAGAAGTAAAACAAAAGTAGTTAAAAACTAAAAAACAAAAACAAAAACAACTCAAAATAACTAAAAGGATTTAACAAAACTAGTTAATCAAACTTGTAAATTAATAAATAAAAATTAATTATTGAAACAAATCTTAACACTAAATAATCACACGTTTTTAATAATTATAATTTTGTATTTTTTAATTTATTTAAAATTGTTATTGTAACAATCCTATTTTTTTTAAGCATCACATAATAATTATAGATTATATTTTAACACCTTAATAATATCAGTAATGATAATTAAACTTACTTTCGTTACCGTTCTTAAACTAGAAAATTCTACGTTCTAACATGTGATTAACATAACTCATATTTATATACCCCTCCATAAATGACTCGTTCCAACTCTAATGTTACTATCATTATTGACTCTTATATCTGCTCCCGTATTTAAAATATGATAATCGCAAAATAAAAGAAATAAAAGACAACAAAATTGCAAGGGTAAGCTAATTATCACAGAAATAAAATCCTATTCAAAAAATTCTATAATTTTCACACAAAAAATCGTCAAAATAAATCCTTTGGATGTATAAAATAAAGAAATCAGTCAAGCATCAAACTAAAGAGGAGTATCTAGATTCAGTCTTCCAAAAGACGAATGTATTGAATGGACTCAAGAGACTTTGCACATGTCATCCTGTCCTATTAGGATCGAGCTCTTAACACTAGACTAAAAGTTATAGCTATTAGTCAAGGAACAACTCTTTTTACTTAAGAGTTTACCAATCCAATCGCCACGATTCAATTGTGGCCCAGCCCACTTGGCCTCTGCCTCTGCTCTCATCCTTAAACAATGTCACATGCAAAAATCACTATCTACAAAATCAAATGTCCGATTAACGGTCAAGGAAAAATTTTCAGGATCATAAACAGAAAAGATTTCATTAAGAACGACATGAAACTGAATATGGGCTTGCATGCAAGGAAAAACAGATTGTCCTTAGAGAATTGGTAGACTTTTCGAACTCACCATTAAAGAAATTGACTGAGTGTTTTGATAGGATTCTTCACATAGATTACTCCAATAGAATTGATTCTTTAAAAAGGATGGAAGTTGATTTAAAAATTTGGAAGAAAAAGGAAGTTTTTTTTTTTTTGGAACCACTATGTTTACAGAGAAGAAAATGGTTTTCTAAAGAAGGAATTTTTTGGTTCTCACAATTATAACCTACAAAGTTTATATAAATTAAATTTGAAGTAGTATTTGTGTAAAAAAGTATTTTACATTATAATTTAAAATAATTATCATTATAATTTAAAATAATTATTATTTTTCAATAAATAAATAAATGTTTTATTAAAAATGAAAATATATTAAATAATTAAGACAATAGTAAATAAGTAAGCACTAAATTAATAATTGAAAAAGTATAACCGTAAACAATCCTTATTTTTATTTAATTAAATTAATAAAAATAAAAAATTTATAGCCTATTTCTTAAAAAAAATATTCAAATTTTATAATACATAATTTTAAGTACAAGTATGTTGAAAATAAATATGAGTTTGATATTTGATCTAGATTTAGAACAAGGTAAAACATGTGAATAATAGAGTTGCTTTTGGATGGACCGAGAAAAAACTCTAATGAACAACTTACTTATAAAAGACTCACATGATATATTATGTTGATATCATGGAATTTGATAGATTTAAATCAATTTGAGTTATGTGTGGATCGCAAGTTAATCGGAACAAGCCTAAGCGGGCCAGCGACCTAAATATTCAGACCGTTCCACACTTTTTATTGCGAACATGTGAGCTGGTCGCCTCCTATTGTCATCTCTAATTTTTTTTTTTTCACTATACTCAAATTACAATCTTGACGGTTAATCACTTTTTAATTTTTTTAATTTATTTTTCAAGACTTTTTTTCTTCTTTGATTAAATAAAGATGTTCTCTGAATGGAAGTTACCGATGAAAGTGATGAAAAATCTGTTACTACAAACTAGGATTTCAAGATATGCATCATCTTTTGATGCTCATTATAAGAAAATGAGTAATTAACTATTTGAAAGCTCTTTTGCTGTTTATCATCTTTGTTTTATATTTTACTTTATTTAGCCGGACAATTAGCACTGTCCAAACACATCCAAAAGAAATTATTCGAAGTTTAGACTGTGCTGAAACTGATATAACAAATGAGAGTGTTGACCTCTTTCCTGTCTTTCTCTCCAATGTCCTTTTTTTATATTTGTTTCTGTTGAAAAAAAACAATAGCCAAAGTTCTTCATCTGTCTCTTGTATTTGTAATGTAATATGAAACACTTCCACCTTGACGATGAAGCCAACAATGCCGGCCTTCTACTTCATTAATTTGGACCTCTCTGTCACATTAATTCTTTATTTCTATCTTCTCTCTATATATAATTGTTCTATTCCAGTGCAAGAGGAAGAGACAAGGACACATTTGAACTTTGTTGAATACAGTTCACAATGGATGAAGGAACTAAGAAAATGGAAGAAGGCCTGAATTCACCACTGAATGAAGATGGTAATAAGAATGATTTGAAGAAGCAGGTAACCATTAAAACCGGTAACGGAGGTTCTACTGTTGAGCATCACAGAGACACAATGGCTAAGCCTGTGGCTGTGGATGAGGCGGCGGAGCCACCGGTGGTTAAGAAGAATACCAAGAGGGTTGCGACCCTCGATGCATTTAGGGGTCTCACCATAGTGGTTTGTGCTCTCTAAACCCTTTTCTTTGTCAAACATTCTGCACACAATTGTCACTAGAAAATCATTTTTTAACTATTAAATTTTGATAATTTTTTTTTATAATTTTAAGATTTATTTTTTAAGTAATTTTTTATTTTTTTTTATTCTTAATATTTCAAAATTATTTAAAAAATATCTACTAAGATAAAATTATCAAAATATCATTATTTACAGTATTCCATGCATATTTGTTTTAAGGATTATGATATTTGACTTTTTTTTATAAAATTTACTTTTTAAAGGATTATAATATCTGTCCTATTATTTGGTAACAGGGACATAAGATAGAATAAAATTAAGACTTTTTTTCTCTTAAGTGAATCTCGAATCCAATATTAAATTTAAAATCTAAATATATTACACTTCTCATTCTAGAGACTTACTATAGACCAATTAAATGTTGTTTTCGTTAAAAACACTGTAAAGAAATTGTTGATTTTAGTACAAAACAAACACAAGCTTAATCTTGAGACATGGGTTTTACATAGTCACAAAATGATCTGAAGCTATCACAACCCCTTAAATTAGTTCTTTCTTCTTTCTAAATTTTTAGTCCTAATTAATGTGAGTATATTTTTAATAAGGAACCTTTGCTCAGGAGATTTAAAACAAAATAAAGTCATCAACCAACGAAAAAAACACAATTTTTTCAAGATAAAAAGATATTAAATCCCAAAATAAGGTTTTTTTTGGAAAAGATATAAAAGTAACTGGCTGCCTTATAATAAAGGTTCAGGTCAACTTAATTTGGTTTTTCTCTGAACAAATGTTACGTCACAATTATATATATATATATATATATATATATATATATATCATATTTTCACTAAATTATTTATAAATATCTGATCTCAAGTTCGATCAATTTATTTTTAAGTGTGATATATTGAAAATTTTACATCTATTATAAATATAACTAAATCATATCCAAACAATTTTTTAGGTTGTGAGATATGTTAGAGGTCTCACATCAATTAAAAATAATACGATATTATAATGACAATGAGTTAGGTTAGATACAAATAGTGTTTACTTGTTATCTGACCGCAACAAAAAAATACACGACTTAATAAAAATATAAATTAAATTTTAATTTTAAATTTTTACAAGTAACAGATATTCGTGGTACGAGTAATATGATACTCGTACTCAACCCGTTTATAAATGGATATTAATATATTTGTTAATCCTTACCCGCGGATACCGACTATCTACTGGGAAATTTATTTCCGGATACCTGTGGACACATATTTTTTTCATTCCTAGTTACAATATGTAAATGAGTACAAACTTCATTTCACAAGCCGATTTTGTAAGGTTAAATTATACTTAAAATTCACTTCTTAATATCCAATTTGTTAAGATTGACTTAGACTTAAGGTTGACTCACATGTTAAAACTCATATTGACATCTCTACTTAAGGTTTACTTTTAATATTGTATCAAAGTGATTCAAAGTTGGTTCTAATGAGATTTATTATTTGTTGGACATATTGTATCATTATTACTGGAATATTTGTTGTTTGTTAAACCTATTTGATCCATCTATTAATATCTAGTCTCGTAATTAATATATATATATATATATATATATATATATATATATATTTCGTAATATGCGTAAAAGATTCAAATTAAAGAACATGTATAAATGCAAATTTCAACTTATAAACGGATTTTTTTGTTGTTGAGTTAAATTTAAAATTCAGAGCATCTTACCACCGCTTTTACGAATAAGGATTAACAGGTAAACATTTTTCACCCCTAATTTATGTGCAGTTGATGATCCTGGTAGACGATGCTGGTGAAGCTTATCCACGCATTGATCACTCCCCATGGAATGGATGTACTTTGGCCGATTTCGTTATGCCTTTCTTTCTTTTCATTGTTGGGGTTGCCATAGCCCTTGCACTCAAGGTATGAGTATATGCCACCATGTTCTGTGCAATTTTCACCTGCTTATACAATAACTTAGTCAAATAACTCAATAGTAATGATTCAGGCCAGATATATACAATTATCAAGATAGATATATGTCTTTATCTGAATAACTTCATAAGCAAGTTATACTTCAATTTTTTCAATTTCTTTTAAGTTACTCGTCTAAAAATTAACATTTGGATGGATTGATTAACATGATGCAGAGAATCCCCAAGAAAAGGGATGCTGTAAAGAAGATAATTCTTAGGACGATGAAACTTCTCTTCTGGGGTATAATTTTGCAAGGTAAAACAAATCGTTGCATTTTCTGATATATATAAATCATGGTGCAGTGATAAATTTGATTATACATAATATCTTACAGGGGGTTACTCTCATGCTCCTAATGACCTTGTATACGGAGTTAACATGAAATTTATCCGATGGTGTGGCATTCTCCAGGTATACATTGTTGAAATTGAAGTAAATGCATATAGGGCTATGATGCAAAATAACCCCGTTTCTGAATCTTTGTTTGCAGAGAATAGCTCTTGTATATTGTGTTGTAGCTCTAATAGAGACATTTACCACCAAACTCAGACCCACAACACTGGGTTCTGGACACCTATCCATTTTTACTGCTTATAAATGGCAATGGTGAGAAAATACAAACACTTCAGACTTCAAATATGCTGCTTCATTGCTAGAGAGATTAACAGAATTCAACTGAAATTGATTACACGTGTGGCTTAGGCTTGGAGGTTTTGTGGCATTTCTCATTTATATGATCACAACCTTCACTCTCTACGTTCCTGATTGGAGTTTCGTGGATCGTTTTAACGGCGATGAACCGAAGAGATACACGGTACATAATCAAATGAGTGGTCCAAATCTTTGTTCTATCTTCATAAATCTTAAACCTTTTGTTTTTCTTCCATTTATTAGGTCATTTGTGGGATGAGAGGACACCTAGGACCAGCATGTAACGCTGTCGGACACGTGGACCGACAGGTTTGGGGGGTCAACCATCTTTATTCTCAACCCGTGTGGAGACGCTTAAAGGTGAGTGTTGACTATTCAGCACTTTCTGTCACGTGCTTCTGCTGCTAAATTTGTCCAACACTTTTATTTCAATTTTTTTTCATTTTCAAACTAACACTATTTTGGTATTATTCTAAACATATTCATTCCACAATTGTTTTTCTAATTTTTCTATGACGTTTATAGGCGTGCACCCTCAATTCTCCTGGAGATGGTCTTTTCAGTGAGGATGCTCCAAGTTGGTGTCGTGCTCCTTTTGAACCTGAAGGCTTGTTGAGGTTTAATTATCTTCATTTGTTCAAATAAAAAGATAGAATCAATCAAATTGCAGCGTTTAACTTTTATACAAATTTTGTATGAATCAGAAATTCTTAACAAATAGTGTTTGTTTGATTAGTTCTATATCAGCTATCATCTCTGGCACTATAGGGATCCACTATGGGCACGTCTTGATTCACTTTAAGGTTACAAAACTTCACCAGTGTTATACAAACATCTGTTATATATCTAAAATTCAGTAATAAATGTATGAAATTTGACAGGGTCATTTGGAGAGGCTGAAACACTGGGTCTCAATGGGGTTTGTGTTACTCATCATAGCCATCATCCTTCACTTCACAGATGGTAATTAAGCTAGTCAAATAAAATCTATCTAATTAGTTAAAACTGAATACAATTAATAAGATTCATCTTAACATTTTTTTGTGACATATTGCAGCTATCCCAATTAACAAGCAACTCTACAGCTTCAGCTATGTTTGTTTCACAGCTGGGGCTGCTGGAATTGTTTTCTCTGGGTTCTACATACTGGTAGGTACAAGTGCAGAATGCTTTAATACACAATAAATTCTAACTTACTACGTACTAATACACAATATTACACAGATTGATGTTTTGGGGCTGCGAACTCCATTTTTGTTCTTGGAATGGATAGGAATGAATGCTATGCTAGTATTTGTGATGGCAGCTCAGGGCATTTTTGCAGCTTTTGTAAATGGATGGTATTATGAAGATCCACGTAACTCTCTGGTAAGAACCAATCTTTATGATTTATCATACTTAATTTCACAACCCCTTCGTTAATTGTTTAAAGTAGGTGCTGACGAATATTGTTGCATGTGAAAAAAAAAAAAAAAAAAAAAACAGGTACACTGGATCAAGAAACATGTGTTTGACAATGTTTGGCACTCGGAGAGAGTGGGAACCATAATGTATGTGATATTTGCAGAAATCACATTCTGGAGCGTGGTTGCTGGCGTCTTACACAAATTAGGAATATATTGGAAACTATAATTAGATATGTAACAATTAACCAACCGCATTAACTGTTCTTCCTCTGTTAATTATATTCTTCTTTTTCTTAATAGCTTTCTTGCCAAAAAGAGTGGGTAACACTCCGAAGAATGATGGTTCAAAAGAATAAAAACGAAAAGACACACATACTTGACAGTACTTGGTGCAATGCCACTATAAAACCCACATGAGGGAAGAAAAGGTGTAGAGCGTTCACATTTCAAAGAGTATTGGTCAACAAATCATTGCAGTAGAGTTTAAAATGCTTGAGAAAAAAGTATAATATATTTAAGGATATTTATACTTTTTCTTTTTTCCTTTTCATTTATAAGTTACTAATGTTTTTTCTGTTTGGTTAAGTTTTAATTACCGAATGAATTTTGATATTTTAAATTGAATTTCTATTAACAAAAATTATTTTATTTTTCATGTTAAATTGAATCTGTATAATCTTCGGTTATTCATTTCTTTATTGTTAGAGTATATTAGTTATGCCAAAGTTTCGGTCCAATCCAATATAATCCAAAAATATCTTTTGAGTGAGTTATTAAGATTGGTTCATATTAGATTAATTTTTAATAAATAAAATAAATATACCTATTTTTTAATAAAAATAAATATATGATTTCCCTGACCATTTCAAAACGACACAGACAAGGACAAGTGAAGGGCAACCAAATTCTATCTTATTGGAAATGAAAACAAAGAAAAACCATTTTTCTACTGTAAGTGGCACTAGATACAATATAACAGAACATTTTAAAATACAAGACAACATTTTCTTTTGTCAAGTATTTCAAAATTCTTGTTCCTCACGGAGTCTATATAAGATGCCGACAAATGGGAATAGCAACAATCAGAATCTTAAAATATCGGTTTGTGACATGAATGGGGAGAATTTTTACGGCTTAGCAACAAATGGGGTCTTTTCTTGATGTTAACGTGTTCAGTGAAAACAACATAAAAAATGAGATCTAAAGATATTTTGTTTAGCAGGAAAAGATGAGACAAAAACCTGCGTTGGTTCATGTTTCTCCATTTGCAATTACCATGGAATCTCCATATTTAACAAGATCAGTGAAGAAGCTATGTCTATGTCAGTGACCGAAAGGTGTCCTTATAAAAATACAGCGGCAAACAGTGGCCAAAGACCGCTGAACATGTGCTCAGAAACTCGTGAATCAATAGACAGAATCATCGTTTGCCATAAGTGGATGTGACATGATGCTCCCTATGATGTTCATGTAGGTGGCATCTGGTGAAGTCCTTGTTGAACTAACCTATTAAATAAGAATACAAGATAAATATTACAACAGGGACAACTTGCTCGTAGAATAGAAACTGTATCTTAGGAAAATGACTTGATAAAAAACGAATAAGCATAAGGAACAATCAGCAGTTAGGTGAGGAAACCAACTACCAATTCATGGTTGCATCCTATACAAAGAGTAAAGATGGCAGCAAAGGACATCACTCCATAAATCAGACAAACTTTTGTCAACCTATTTTAAACGTGTCATTGTTTCTTTAAGAAATTCATTGATCAACACATCAGGGTCCCAGATTTTCAACCTTTACTTGTATTTTAATCATAATCTGTCATTGTGTTTTCAATTTATCCCCAAAAAAAATAATTTCAGTGTTTCTAGACACGTCTTTAAAAACAAAAAATGAATTAAAAAATGTCACGTTAGAATCAAAAAGTAATGCAGAAAACAGTTCCAATAAGTTTGAAGGATGCTTTTAAATTTTGCAGAATGCAACCAATTAAAACTTTATATATACATATAGGCATATGTATGAAAGAACGGAGTATAACCACTTTACAATAATTCACTTTCAGTTATAATAAATACTCTAAAGAATCCACCTTTCTTTCTCCTTTTTCCCCTATACTTGCTAGTTGCTACTGCCCTTCTTTCTACGCTAAAGTTAAAATTACAAAAGCTCCAAAAATACAGCATGAACACGACCACTATTTGCACAATATACATTTCTTCGTTACAACAAGTTACATATATCATAACTACATGATAAACATCTTATCTGTACACAGAAACACCAACCAAAAATCACACCCAACCCATCAACATCTTCCAAACTCCTTTCTCAATCTTGTTCCTCGGAACAGATAAACCCTCTCCCTCATCAAGCAAGATTCTATAAACTTCCCACTCCCTATCTCCAATCACGTGTCTTCCAACTTCAGCCTGTTGAAACAAAAACATGCTGTAAATGATCATTCTCAGTTAACCTCTCTGCTTCTTTCTAGTTTTGTGAACATAATTCTAGAAATTGGGAATGGGGACAGTAGGAAGTAGCATAGTGATTAGATGAGTAAGTACCGAAAAGATGCAGGGGCCAAGCATTTTGAGAGCAAGAGTAATGTCATAAAAAACAAGGGGTCGTCCTTTGCCAGATAACTCCACAGGGTTTGCAACCAGCAGCTCCGTATCAGGGCCCCTGCTTACAACGGTTACTCTGAAGGGACGAAGTAGTTCAGTCCTAAGGCGTGATGACAAAGACTTCTGCTTGTTCGGGTCAACTATTTTTTTCCCATCTGCTTGCACTATGAACAAGTCAAGCTCACATTTTCCTCTGGTTTTTGTTGAGAATCTCCCATAAGAAATCTGTTTATAAGACAAATTAGGACTAGTTTTAAGAGACTTGATAAGATGATCAATAAAAGTGGAAAGCAATGTGATTGTTTCAAATTACTTGACAGAAGTATCCAACTCATAGCAGTTTAAAAGTATGACTAAAACATATTGTATTATCCAGCTCTGAAATTACTATACCTGAATATTGTAGTCCTTCAGAGTTCTCATGATGTCATAAAGAAGACCTTTGTGATCTTGACATATGATTTGGACGAGCGTATGAGCAGGACTCAACGAATTGTCCATTACAACAGAAACAGAATCAGATGTGGAAGTCCCGCTTTGTAATGAATCAGGTAATTGCAAATCAAAGATATCTTCTGTGATTGCACTTGGAAGGAAAGAAGATGCTTGAGAACAAGCAGTGATTTCTGGGCCAACCAATTCAATGTCAATGGTAATTGAGGGATCCCCCAAAACAACTGACAACTGTTCAATTGTGTCATCAGTTCTCTTCTTTGTGTGTAGGAGTTCTCTGATTTCATGTATATAAGATTATGCAGTATGTTAGTTTAGTGAAAATATAAGGAATTGTAATCAAAAGCGCATTATACATCAGCAGATTAATCTCCACCCTCATCTAATGAAGTTCAACATTCTCTAGGAATAGAGTACTGCTTCAGAAAAGGTCAATTCGATTGAAATGGTCTACCAATAAAACAGTACCACATTACAACACAAGCATACACCAAAAACTGAATGTACAGAAATGTTCAACCTGGTATCCGTGATGAAAAACAGATCCACCACTCTTCCATCAGGTGTAGTAGAAACCTTCACTTTGTGTATGATGAGCTCTAACTCACTAAGAACCTCTGTAATATCTGTCCCAAATTTCAATAATAAAAGCATTTAGTTATTTTCTCAACTCATAAATAATACACAACACGGCGTCAACCAGATAACTTATGACAATTAACAATCAGTAAAATATCTTGAAAACATGGCGAAATCCAGGGCAGGCAAAGAATCCAAGAATAATACAAAATTAAAACTTCAGAGTTTGAAAGTATTTCACACTGCAAAACAATCAGCTTATTTTGATAGCGACGTGATTTTCTTAGGCAACAAACATAAGAACCAACAAGTGGGGGGAACACCAGGTTGGAGAAAATTAACACAAAGATGCAAAGCTATAAAAGTGAAAAGCAATAGCACATCAGAAAACTAGAAACCCCAAATCCCTGACAGCAAATTCAAGACAACGAGTAGGATTCCAAAATTACCATGTAAAAGGCCTTTTCGATCATGGCAACAAAATTTCAAGAGGAACACATCAGAGGGCTTAGGAGGCTGCAATTCTGAACGGTAATACGAAATCCCAGAAGCTGAGGAACAAGAAGGACACGCCTCAATTAGCCTCTTCTTCAACAAACTCCAACTAGTCCTTTGTTTCCCCGCCACCCAGAAAACTATGTAGCACCATTTTCCATCAGTGGACACATCTTCATCGCAAATAAACAAACAAAGGAATCAGTCTCAGCGTCTAACAGACACCACACAGTTAACTGAAACTAAAGATAAGTGGATTACCTCCTCTTACAATGCTAAGACCGAAGAAGAGAATTATACGACACAAATCACAACCTAGACCGGTCTTGTCGGGGCAGTTGACTGTTATTACGGTGCTTTCACCTTCTTTCTCGGCCTCCCTGATAATCACTACGTCGTCGTGCAGTATCCCCATAATCTTCTTCTTCTTCTTCCTATGTTTCAGAAGGGTTCGTCTTCTTTCTCCAACTACAGTTTCTACACTACTCCTGCTCTACACACAGAGAGAGAGAGACACGGAAATTGTATTGTGAATGCTTCTCTTTCTCCTGGTTGAGAGGTAGTGGATTGTGACTAATGAACTGGATGGAAAAAGAAGCTGAAATTACATTCATGGCCTTCGCCCTCTCTTAAATTACGCACGCTTTCTTAACAAACACTAAGTGCCGACTAAACATGTTTAAGAATACTTTTTGCACTCACCGTAGGAGACAAGGACGTGTTTGTTTGCTACGCAACCTTTGCCACTGTTTTGTGCAATTCGATTCCACTAAGTTGATCTTCAACTCCATTCACTTCTACTACTCCTAAGAGATCTATTTATACTGTTATTATTATAATTATTATTACAATTATTATTATTATTATTAATCGTAGCTAGAATAAATAGAAGATTTCATCTCACTTAAAATTACTAAAAGTGAGGCTTTAACAAATACTTAAACCTACTATTTTATTTACTAAAATTATTTAAAATCCTATTATGCCGTTGAAAATTTGTATTATGAACTAATTGATAAATTGAGTAATAGAAAAAAGAGAAGACGTGGCTTCCTGGAAGTTTCATAAACTGGTGCGAAGTTGGAGGAATATCTGGTGCGGATGGAAGGAGCCACCTTGTGCACGCGCAGAAAGCGTTAGAATATAAAAATATTTTTTAAGATGAAAGTTCAGAAACGTGACTTTTAAAATGCAAACGGGGTTAAAAATTAAAATGTTCCGAAAAATAAGTTGGAATTAACCATAATTTAGCTTTTATCATAACAAAGTTGTTTTATAGATTCTAAATATAAGCTTTTCTATGACCTAGTTCATCAAAATCTCAAGTTATTTACTTAATAGTTTCTAGACGTCTGTTTTTATATAATTTGACTAAAATTAAATGAAAATTTTATTTATTTTCTATTGATATCTGAATCTGACTCCGTGAAAGGAAAGAAGTTTGTGAAAAAAAAAAACTCTTAATTTTATCATTCAAAATTAATAAATAAATTAAAAAATAGAATAACTAAACTTTGAATGATTGCCAGATATTTTTTTAGATTTTGATAAAATTTACATAAAATATTGTCAAATGGGTAATGTTTACCTTTGTTGTTAAAGTGTATTTTAAAATACCACTTAAACACTGTGATTTACGATGTATAATGTGAGAGACATTCAACTAAAGGCGTATTTTAAATACAACTTTAACGTTATTTAAAAAATCGAAATTTTGTTGTAAATCAAATTCATATGTTCATTAATTAAAGGTTAAAATATTTTATTGATCTTTGTAAAAATTTTAATTTGGTCTTCATATTTTTATTCGTTTTGATTAGGTTTATATTTTTGTAAATGAATAACAATTAAGTCTTTTTTGTTAGTGTGAAACAACACTATTAAATAGGTGTCACGTGTCAGTTCCTATTTTTTCTGTTTTATTTTTTTAATTTTAAAAAAAATTATGTCACATGTCGCATGTTAAAGTATGGTAACACGTGTTATTGTATGAATCTCAATTTGATTCCCATGTTTATTAGTTTGATTTGCTTTCGGCTCCAAATTTTTTAACAAAAATTTAATTTCATACTCTCCAAATTTAACTTTTATATAGATTTTATGATTATTTTTATTAAAATCGATATTAAAATTGTTATAAAATTTAACTTTTAAATATTTTGATAATATTAAGTTTATTTAATATTAAAATTTCAAATATTTTTATTTTATTTGTTATAAAATTGTTGTAAAATTTTACATTTGAATTTATAAAATTGTTATTTTTAAGTCAACTCTAACATTTGTATAAAAATTGTTGATATATAATGTTACAAAAATATTTCAAATATAAATTTATCGATCTATATATTTATAATTTTAAAATAAAATTTAAATAGAGTTTAATGTGAAATATAAATTAAAATAAACTTAATATTGTTAAAAGTATGAAACAGATGAAAATATTATCATAACATTTATATTAAAATTAAATTTATTCTAAATTTGGAACAATGAAATTGAAAAATTTTAAAAATTATTGAGACTGAAATCAAACTAAATTAACAAATATTGGGATCAAATTGAGATTTATACGATAACTTCATACATGTCATCATACTAGATTAACACGTGACACACTACAGACGTGACATGTGGCATGAATTTTTTAAAAAAATAATAATAAAGAGCTGACATGTAATATTTATTTAATGATTTTAGTTTCATATGAAGATAAAAGACCTGATTGTTATTCATTTACAAATCAAATTAACAAATATGAGACCAAATTGAGATTCATATCATGACTTGATATATGTCATCATACTAGATTGACATGTAACACACTAAAGATGTAACAAGTGACATAAATATTTTTAAAAGAATACAAAGAGATTACTTGTGATGCCTACTTGGTAATTTTAATTTCATATTAACATAACTGACCTAATTGTTATTCATTTACAAAAATATAAATCTAATCGAGACCTATAAAAATATGAGGAACAAAATTTTAGTAAAAAAGAGGACAAATAAAATATTTTAACCTTAATTAAATACATGTTTATCTTGATTGTATAAATAATTAGATTTTTTTTCTTGACGTATCTAGGTGACATAACTTGATTGATTGAATTCAAATGAAGTTATCTAAATCGATTTATTTTTTATAAACAAAAAAATTTGTAACACAATTTGTCTCGTTACAAATTGGTAAGTTTGAATAATGATTCACTTAATTATATTTTAATATTTCTGTTATTATGTGGACTAAAGATATATTTATCATATTTTAATTATATTTTTAATTCTAACCATTTTTAAAACTTAAAGAACTTTAGGTATGGTGATGGCTAACAGAGAACGCTAACCTATCTACCGGAATAGCATGCATTGTCCCTTTGAAATATTGGACATTTTATGTTAGCAACTGTTTGAACAATGAGCCAAAATGGCTAAAATTATGAAAAAATTAAAGATTAAATACAAAAAAAAAAATTTATAGAAATTGAAATTTCACATTTATAAAATTACATTAACCAAATAACAAATTTAAGTAATCTGTACACAAATAACTTCAATGGTGCTGAATATTACAAACATAAATGGAGTGATTTTGCATTTGAAGTTGTATGTGTTGAAAAAAATATGAGTGTGTTTTTTGTTGAAGGAAGAAAAAAAAAGAAAAGAACGATTATATATTCTTTTAGAAAGAACATTGAAAATCTAGCCTCGTGATTGTGTCTTCCCCTTTTGTTGAAAATGAAAATGTGGAAATGTGGGTGTAACTGCACTTAGACCCAAAATAAAACAACTAATAATAATAATAATAATATTATTATTATTATTATTAAGTTAATTCATATAATAAATAGTATTTATCTGTGGGATCCACTGTCACAATCCCCCCACCACTTCCAACCAAGTCAACAAGGGAGCGTATTTAGTTTAACTTATTTGGCACTTTTTTATAAAATAATTTTAGTAACTTTAGTTATAATAAAAAAATAAATTAGAAGATAATTTTTTTTTATTTTTTGTAAATTATTTTAAATGATTTCAAAATTATAAATTATGATTTTTGAATAACATTTTGTTGTCATGATGAAATAATAAAAACTGTTATTGTTTCTTACAAATAAACTGTTATTTTCTCAAATCCAGCCTTTAATAATTTAAATAAAGAGAGTCATTATCTGTGTTTTTGATTATTAATTTAAAGGACGTAGTTGTTTTGTCGGAATTCTTTTGATTCCACTTAATTGTAAAGAAAGGGAAAGCCATCCATGCACCAAGTTGTCTCCACTGGCAGCCTGCTCGATAAATAATAAATAAATAAACAAATAAAAAGTTATTCAAAATAAACTAAAGCGCAAAAAGAGGAAAAAAAAAAAAAAAAAAAAAAAAAAAAAAAAAAAATAATAATAAAAATATAGAAAATAAAAAAAAAAAACAAAAAAATTAAGAACTAGCGTTTTTTTTTTTGTTCATAAATATATTTGTCAAAAGTATACAAAGAAATATAAATAAAATAAAAGCACTCCTTTGCGGTACCAAGTAATTAAAGAAAAGGGAATGACGTCATGCCCTAACGTCGCTATGACGTTGGTGCGTTCTGATTAACGAGAAATTCAACTTTATTCTTTTCTTTTAATGCCTTCTTAAAATATATATATATATATATATATATATATATATATATATATATATATATATATAGATAGGATAACTTTCACTTTATTTAGATTTTAATGGATCTAAGAGTAAAATGAGGAAAATGTATTATTGTTTGGAATAAGAGAAAAATGATAAGAAATTAAAAGATTTAAGATAGAAATTTATAAAAATTATTAAAAGATGAGGTAGGTTTGATAAATTAAAAATCATTCTAAATTTTTTATACATGAAAAGTTATATTTTAAAATAATGATGATTATTTTATTGAATTAATACTTATTTCTCCATAAATATTCTCCATTTAGAAAAAAAGTTTACAATCAGATATTGTTTTTTATACAAACTTTCATTGGTTTTCACATTTTTGTTTGCACAGGACATATGCGCATTTCCATAGCTGGAAACAAACAACCTTTAAGACTATGTTTGAATTTGAAAGTGAATTTGAATGAGTTTGAGAAGAGAATGAAATAAAAGTGTGATTGTTTGGATTAAGAGAAATATGGTAAGAAATAAAAATAATTGAGACAAGAGTTTATGAAAATTAGTAAAAAATATAATAGGTTCCATAAATTATAAATTATTCTAAATTTGTTATATATGAAAAGTTATATTTTAAAATGATAATAATTATTTTATTAAATTAATTTTGTTTAATAGTGTGATATGAAAATCTAATAATGTTTGAAGTTGTGAATTGAAAATAAATAAATAAAAGTGGATTAAAATATTATTATCTTAATATTATATAAATTACCGTTTATACCATGATTTTTATTTTTTTATTTTTGAAAAGGTTGCATTTTATTTTGATGTTTAGAGATGATAAAACACCAGTTGCAATTTGATTTGATAACTGTAGGTTGAAATTACTAAAATAAACTGGCTCCACTTGATAATTTTAATTCAGAAATAAATTAAGAAGGATCTAAGAAAAAACATTTTAAAAATGTGAAACTCTCACTGAAGTTACTCGTGGGAAAAAATTGGACAAAAGCAACAAAGTTGATTCATAGTATATAAAATGGAGTTAATGGGGGTTAGGGTTCAATTTATTATAAGTGGGTGTATACTTGTGTATATAGTTATTAATTTATATCTACTTGTTCATAAAAAAAATGAAGATAGCATACATCCATAGTATTGTTTTGGAGGTCATTTTAACTTCTAAGATTCTAAGTATCTACCGTTTCCAGCCTCATTTATAAATAAATAAAAAAATCTTAATTCTAAACACATTTAATTAATTTTACTTTATCTAAAGATATTTTTCTAGATATCTAATTGTAATTAGTGTCTAAATATTCGTATAATTTAATGCACTTAATTATTTTTCGTGACTAAGTTTTATATATACGATAGGGAGGGGCTGTAAACATATGGAAAAAGTGGTGAATAATGAACATATTATATTTGATTTTTACCGTCGCAATCAAAATGAAAAAGAAACTAATAAATAGAAAAAATCACTCAATAATGTTTAATATTTAAGTGGTATTAATAAAATGACATGCAAAATCAGTACTTTAAAAAACATTGCATTTAACTTTTTTTTATAACTTTAGTCCCTCCTAACATTTTATTTAATCTCCACCAATGTATGTAGACAATGTTGTTTTATCAAAATATTTTATAAACATTCAATCAACGTCAACTTTAAATAATGAATTTAACGTATAAAGTCCAACTATTTGAACCACTATTAAGTAGTGTACCATATTAATATTAATAAAATATGATATTATTGAAGTGGGAAAAGTATACAATCGATTAAAGAATTATTAATCGTAGATTCTATTACGTACCTAAAAAAAGAGTAGATTCCTATGTGTGATCAATGTCGTATGTATCTATTGTGGATAAGTGCACTATGTGCCCACTTCCTCTTTCAAAGGAAACTTACGAGAAATAACATGCTTTGTCGTCTTCATGATCCCATTTTCGTCCACTTACAATAAATAATTTTAATTTCAAATAAACTTTATCTACATTATTTGTATTATTATACTACACGTCAGAAGTGGTAACGAAATGGAACGAGGACGAGTTTCGTTATCTCATATTTATTTTTGTAAAAAAAATTCATCTTCATTCTCATACTCAAACTTAAGGGATATCAAATTTTTGTCTCATCTCATCCCAACATATAACAAGTATAATCTCGTACCCATACCCGTATCTGTTTTCTTACTATTTCAATATTAATTTTTATAAAATAATAAAAATTACTGTAAAAAAATATAATATTATCAAATATTTAATATTAGGAGGATGATTTTTTTTTCGATATCAAATACTTTGAAATAAATTATAATTGTTTACATTTTAGATTACAATACCAAATAAAATTTCATAAGAACCAAAATATTTATTAAATTTGCAAACACTAATAAAACTTAGTTGATAAAATTTAAAATATTTTTAAATAATATAAAATAAAAACAAATATTCAAATTAAAATATATTTTAAATGTTTGTTTACTTCAATTTTTTAAATTCTAATTAATCTATTTTTTATACACTAATAAAAGTTACAATACATCACTTGATAAAAATGACGCAAAGAACAAATGATAAACATAATAATAAAATTTTAACATAGATCTTATATCTTTTGAACTCCAATATATGTTGGATGATGATAAAAAATATTCATGACAATTACATCAAACTTTTATATTGTAGTAAATAAAAGTTATTTATACAATTATAGTGAAAAAATTACAGTATGTTTAATAATGAGTTAGAAAATAAAAAATAATTAGATAAAATATATTGAAATAGTATTCCACATGATAAATAAACAACAACAAAAAATATTAAAAAATTAAAAAATGTGTGTTTTAGAAATAATTTTAGAGACTATCGAAAGAAATCACACAAAAGAAAACAAATGTATAATTAAGGATATGATAAGATGAAAAATAACTTAGAGATATAAGAAAATTTGTCAAATATCAACATATGTACTAAATGATTGAGAAATAACAAAACTTGTTTTAGCGAAACAAAAGAGTTTTTTAAATGAAACAAAAATTAATAATAACAAATATATATTTTTTGTATTACCTAGTAAATGAAATGTTTATGCTATTACAACTTAAATTGAGAGTATCAAACCTTTTCATGTGAAAGAAAAATATACAATAAATAAAATATTAAAAAATAATATAAATATTTAAATGTGAGACATAATTTTTTTTAATTAACATACATCATTTTAAGATAATTATACAGAGGTTATGCTAAGATGAAAAATATAGTGGAGATACGAATGAGTTTCATTACAAACCAAATATATATATATATATATATATATATATATATATATATATATATATATATATATATGTGTGTGTGTGTGTGTGTGTGTGTGTGTGTGATTATTTAATTAATCATAAATATTTTAATAATTTAAACGAAGATGAAAATATGGTAGGGATCGGTATTAGGGTGGGGATATATACATCCTCATACCCAATTGAAAAAATTGAGGATTCCTCATACTCATATCCATACACAGTCAATGCGGATATTTTTTATCAAAACAAGAACGAGTTCGGACAATATCCACAAAGTGAATTTATTTGTCATCTATACTTCACATATAGAGAAATTATTTTTAAATAATAAATACATAAAATTCATATAAAAAAATAAAATGAATTATTTATCCACACAGGAAAAGTAACATATCAATATATAGTGAAATTTATATTATTTATAAAATTATGAGTTTTTTTGTTAAATTTTGTTTTTAGTATTTAAATTTTGACATAAAAATATAATTCATCTCTATTATAAATTCTGATACAATTTAATCTTTAAATTTTAAAAACAAGAGATATAATCATTTCGAACACAATTACGTTATTTTTCTACGTGTATTAGAATGACTTTTGAACTATTTATATAGTTCGATACATTGTACTTTCAATACCAGTATATAGAATATAGTTTAACATCTAACGAAAATTTAATAATATTATATTAAAAGGTGATTATTTATTTAAAAATTAAAATCTTTAAAATATATACAAACTATAATTTTAAATACGAATTTAAAGACTACATATATGTTTAATATATACCTTCACATGGTCATGATGGTGAGTGTAGCTGTGATACATTTGCTATGATTCTACCATATTCAATTTTTTTTCATTTCTTGTGTTGCTGAATTTACTCACAGACAGTGTCCGATGTAACGTGATCTTCACGGTTGGTTGTCTCTTCTTTCAAGCTGTTTCAGTCAAATTGTTCAGACTAAGTCCATTCTTTTGTTGGAAAAACCAAGGATATCACTTTTTCAATTCATTTTTCTCGGTGCCTAGTTTGTGCTTCTCGCACACTATTATTATATGATATTTCCAGATTTTCGTATTCAAACTTTAGGACAGCCATAAGCACGACCACCGAACTTTGACAATTTTGGGAAAGTGAAAAACATGTAATCAAAAGGTTGAATCTTTCATTGAAGGTGGAATCTTAAAAACAATATAAAAAATATTATTTTTATTTTAAATTTAATTTTTCAGTACATGTATTGTTAAATAAATAACTAATTTACAGCATTGTTAAATGTGTTTATAGCACATGATGTGATATTCAACAATTATTTATTTGACTTGTAATGACAATAGTCACCGTATAAATGTTGAAGCCGGTGGAGATAATGAATAATTTTAAGTAAACATGTATTAAAGAAATACCTGAATTGGTGAAGTGGGATGTATGATACAGAATAAATAATTGTATATAATATTGACTTGATGCAGACAACATGGGTGCTACTAAAATAAACAATGAAATATATCACATACGATCCTAACTTAATGTTTCTAGAATCTCAGTAATCCTTGGCAGCCAAGTAAAACAAAAGAAGAAAAATATAATCTAATCTTAATTGATAGTAAGTTACCTCCTTTAAGTATTGCTTATAATCAAAGCAAGTACATGAAATATGAGGGTTTATGGGGAAAATGAGGAAAATAAAAAATATAACATTAATGGCATGCAGGTCTCGAACCTGCGACCTCTAGAAGAAGGTTTTATGGAAACGAAAAATATATGGCCCATGCAGGTCTCGAACCTGCGACCTTCGCGTTATTAGCACGACGCTCTAACCAGCTGAGCTAATAGGCCATTTACCAAAGATTTAAGTTTTATATTATAGGTTTTCGTATTATGTAATCTCAAGAAATTCCTGACACTTAATGCTAATAGCCATCAGTACAAACTACAAACATATTTGCGGTAAACAAAACTCAATCAATCACCACACTTATTGAAAAGTATGGAACCAGAACATTACATATCTTTGATGATGATATCCCCCGTTTATTAATAAACTTGGTTCAAAATCCAGACACGTATCCTCAGCCATAAGGGATACTGCAAGATGTTCCTGGACATTTTTTTTTTCTGATCGAAGAGTTTTGTGATTAAATTTCGTGCTAATCCAGAGTTAGTGTTGCATACCAAACAATCTTCTATAGTCATATCCCATTCTAAAATAAGTCGAGTAAAAAAAATTTGAGAAACAAGTGCATTAAATCATTGAGTAAAATAGCGACCGGAAGATGACAAAATGGGTTCTAAGATTCGAGCTTCCAGTGTAAACAAATTTTGTTTGCTCAAACATGTCACGGCTTTTGTGCACCCAGGCAGCAAACACGTTCAACTTGTTATTTCTGCCGCTGCTGCATTGATTAAAATTTCTTTCGTTGACGATAAAGATCATATATAAACTATGACAAATCATATATGACTATTATGACTCAGAACCTGTTTTACAACTTCTTCAGATCGCTTGGATTTTCGTTGTGTATCAGCATTAGAGAATTTCTGTTTTCTTCAGTGATGCCAAAGGTTTAATTTGTTGTGCCATTACGCCACAACCTTGGGATTCACTGATATGGCCGTTAAGCACATCCATTTTCATTTTAGCAAACTTGTTACGGACAACCTTAGTTGAGTTTCAGGGAATTCCCAAGTCTTCCCTACGACTAACCCATGAAACTTGCCAAAGCAGAACCCCCTCATTCATTGTTATAGAAGGGAAGTTCACAAAGAAAAGGAGTACCTTTGTTATTCTTAGCAATTTTCATCGAAGGATTTTGTTACATATTAAGTGATGGACAAAACAGAAACACGGTATTCAGTTTACCTATGATATATATAGGATTCTACCAAGATATAATGAAGCAATCATAGTGGTCATCCTACTGTTTTTGACATTTTGTATACAAATGCGTGCACACAACAAATATCATATGCCTCCTTAATTCCAACCAACAGCAAACGCGTCTTTGATTAAGGCTCTCACTCTCCTTTGCAAGGAATATTAGTGCAGCGGCAAACAGGTCTACCAGAAGCTTCCCACCCATTGAAGCCACGTTCCAACACCATAATGTTCTTTATCCCAGTATCTTCCTTGTTCTCCTCAAGATAATTGACAAGCCTCCTAGCACAAGTTGGGCCACGAACCTACAAAATAGCTTACGACATGTTCAGTCTAGAGAGAAACATTCTTGTATTGTACAAAAAAGTATAGGAAGACACGCCCACTTACAAAAAAATTGTCAAATTCTATGATCAGTAGAAACTTGTTTCTGATATGACAATTTTCATTTTTAGGTTTTACGATGTAACTACGGAGTTATATATAAAAATGTAATGCCTGGCTTATCCATTGTATCTTGGAACCATCTCAAATGAAGAAGCTTTGAAACAAAAGTTAAATATCAACTGTGTCAGGTATTAAATTCTGAAAAAGCACAGGCAATGGTAAGGCAAAAAATAATCTGAGTAAATCAGCATATGCATATAAGAAGCTAATCAATCAATCATGTAGATTGCAACTCTAAATGAAAAGATCATCCTCAGAAAATGAACCAGTTATAGCATATTCAGTGAAACTTTGGTATGGCCAATGGAAGATGGTAAAAGCAGTCAAAAGACAATATTGCCAAATTCGATTCCTTATTTTTCTTTCTAAAGGGATTTTATACCCTCAAATAGCTGCAGGTCTTTCAACTCAAACTGTTGCCTTTACTCAATATTGACTCTCTTTTAGCCAAATCCCTTTCCGATTCTGAAACACTACTTTGCATCAAACTACTATGTTAGGAAATACGAACCAATCAACATAACGAAAAGAACAGAATATTGACCAAACCCAAAAGAATTGAAAGAAGAGAAGAGTATCATTCACTATCAATAACTGTTACAAAGAACCAGAGGCAAGATATCCTTTGGAGATTGTATCTCGACCTTACAACAGCTTTCTCTCCCTCTTCTGTTTACCGCTTCTCTTTTTATTTGGTCAGAGATCCCTCAACAATTCCCATTAACTGCTAACAACTTCCAGCTCATCATAAATGACTAACTAACCAATTATCTAATCTTTCTTATTTTTCTTGGTCCCTAACTCTGCTAGTTCGCGTTTATTTGACTACAACAAATAAGAAAATTCAGTCATAAACTAATGATAGCAAAGCCAACTAAAATAAAAGTTGACATCTAACGACACAGCAGCTACAAACCTGACAAAACAAACTCCAAAATGAAGAACAATGCCTCTCACAACAGAAATTCATATCGTCATGATTTGTGCCCGGAGGGAACCAGTGAGAAGCAGGGCAAAACACTGCCATGTGATGATGAAAACCGTATTCCACAACCTCCGACTTCCCACTGACAAAATATTTCCCTCACATCATGACTGTCAAAACTCTTGGTTTATTTGGTAACTAGCAGGTTTGGGCTAAATTATGACAGATTTCAGCGCATGATCGATGCAATAAAATGTCTCACAAAACCAACTTGCCCAGAATTCTAACATTGTTAGACGCACAATCCATAAACGATTTTACACACTACACGGGCAAGAAAGAGCCCTTTGGATTTGACGCATGTAGAGTTTACTGCCCTACCCATCTTGGGCAAAATCGAACTCCTATGCTAAATAAAAAATAAAATAAAATAAAAGATTCCTAAAAACTTCACAGTCACATCATCACACCAATACATCCAATTGACATAAGGATCGGAATTTGGTCACTGGAACTGGAATAACAAAAATCGAAGAAGCAGAAAAAAAAAAAAAACATGTATAACACATAATTAAAAGAAAAAAGAAGAACCTGGCTTAGAGCGCAGTGGAAGACGACGGTGTCTTTGCCTTTAACAGCCTGAACGAGGTTTGAAATGTTATCGGAGAAAGTATCGCTTGCGTAATGAAGAGACCCTGATATGTGTCCATCGTAACCCCTCTCATCGTCCCTTAACAACAACGAGTATATAATAAGGTTTGAAGAGAGGCAATTGAAGAAAAGATGAAGCAATTAGCAGAGAGTAAAACAGTGATAATGGTACCTGACATCGACGATGGCGATGCTTGGATGGCGTCTGAGAGAGAGAAGTTGTGTGCCTGTAATGTACGATATACTGCGAGCCATGATCTCGTATCGCCTCTCCACTCTTCTCATTTCTAATTTAACTCAAATTTCGATACGCACCAACTCAATTTCCCAATTTTTTTTTTTACCTGAATCTATGCACATAATTTTTTTAGGGTTTGTGTGTAAAACTAATTCTGTATGTACTACTTTCAAATTATTAGAGTGAAAAAGAGAGTATTGAGTTAAATTAATGTTAACTTGAGTTGAATGCAAACAAACAAACAAACAAAAAGAACACGGTTTATTAATGGTTTAGTTTTTTAAACTTTTCTGATATTGACTCGCCCTAAAAAATCAATAATAAGTGATTAATATCAAGTATTACCTTCTCCAAGAAATAATAAAATTAAATAAATATTTTAGTTTAGATTTTAAGTTTACGTAATTTTACTTTTTACATTTTTAAGTTCGTATACTTTATTAGTATTGATACATTAATTTTGATAAAATTGTTTTTTACCTTTTATTGATGTTAAGTTTTGTGAATAAAATCGATTCCTGCGTAGTTTTTATCTTGTTTAATCCTCAAATTTATGTTGTTTTTGCATGGTTTCGTATTTTAGTTGTTTTATACTTTTTTATTTCTAGTCTCTATTATGAGTGTGTAAAATAGAACAATAGGAAACAATTCTGGTAGTTAAAAAAACAAGTTAAAACTCAACACGAAGCATGATTGGACATGAAATATTGATTTTTACACAAATACCCATGTCGAGGGATACCGAGATCAAGCCCAACACTGCAAACATGGAGAAAAAACTCACTCATATGTATATACTGTCTTGGACCACTCTTGTAAGGCCAAAAAATGACCATTGGGCGCCAGGATGACTCGCTGAGCATTGCAAAACATAAACACAAGCACACCAACTAAACAACAATTCCAATATGCAAATGATTAAAACAGATTCCCCACGTAACATCACTCAGATTCCTCTATTGCAAGATTACTCGATACTATTCAAAGGTGATGAATACTACTATCCTTGTTCTCTAAGGTAAAAACACTCAGATTCCTCTTGTTGCGCCTATCTAAGCCTAACACACCTTATCCAATCCTCTGGTCTAAGCATGAATCAAGACTTCCATTAAGAACCAAAACAGTGTGGGCCAAACACACAATTGAATTCTGTGACTTGGGCTGTTATGTTGCACTTGTTAGAAGTGAGCTTTAAGTATAACTCAACCCCGCAAAATCAACCATGGCTCTGATACCATGTTAGAAATGGATTTTAGGGTGAGGATTGCACCCACTTGTATATTGTGAATTGACTTTATCTCTAGTCGATGTAGAACTTCCAACACACTCCCTCACGCGGAGGTATATTCATCTCGTGCGTGGAACAAGAGATTAGTGGGTGGTCTGTTAGCGGCCAAATATCGGGTGGAACAAAATGTCAAAGAAAGTTTGTTGATATAGGCTCTAACCTGGCTCTCTGATTCCATATTAGATAAGTACAAGCCATGAGAAGGAAAAATATTAACAATAGGTATTTGATGAAAACAACTCAATAAGAGCTTGCTTATTGATTTATTATAAATTTGTTCAATATATATAGTACAATGTCCCATCATATAAAGGGAAAAGTAAAACCAAATAAAACAAAATATTTGATAATAATAAAAGATAATCAAATATATGATATCTCTATCAATATAATTAATACTAGAAAATATATAATATCTTTATCACCCTGACTAATCATTGTAGCTTTTGGTCTAGTGTGGTAGAGGCCAAGTGGATTAGGTCACAATCGAATCGTGAGGCTTTGACGGTTACGTTGCGCCCTAACTAATCGCTATAATTTTTTGTCTAGTGGTAAGCACTCGATCCTAATATCTGGTATTAGAGTCTGGTTATGGTGACCGACTCATATGAGTGCAACATGGTCCCTATAAAGGAACAACGATACGGACATGGGAACTTGTGGTTGTGGATGCTTCCGTGGGAGGGGAAAGTATACCAACGTGGTGGAAGAGACTCATCATTGAGAGAAAAATTGTTAGAAATCTAAATGTGAGTCTAAGTTTCACATTAGATAAAAATGAGAAAGTAAAGTACTACATGAGGGTGAAAACCCATAAATCCATATTGGAAGAAATGCAAGATGGCATAATTCATATTTATGTCTAACATTACTTTATTTAGAAGAAAATAATGGAATCAAAATCACATTCAAGATTTAAATAAATAGTTTATTTACACATTTATAATCTATAATAATATATATAGAAGATATATTCTGTTGTGTTCACATTTCGCTATTTCAGTTTTATCCTTAATTATTATTTTAAAAATTAATTATTTTATAAATAGTTTATCTTTAACCATTATTCTAAAAACCTTTTTTTTTGTCACAATTATTTAAAAAACTTCATTTGTATACATATTTTATTTTTCTAATTTTACATTTAATTATTTATTCTTTATTAGTCTTAACTTGTTATGAAAACTAAAAGACGAGAACACACATACACAATAATAACGTTTATGTTTCCCCTAGTCTATATAAAAAGATTTTATTTTTTGGTGTTCACATTTATTTTATAATTTCACCTTCTATACATAAATGATCCAAAATATATTGTCCATGAGATCTATACGAAGTATTAAAAAGAATATTAACACCCCTTAAATCAGAAAAATATGGTATTATGATAACATGAACAGAATCCAGATTAAAATAAACAAAATGTAATTATTATATTTGTTCATTAATTAATTAATTTCTTCTTATATGTTGAGTTTGTCTTATTTGTTATCATATCATACCCACAAAAACCTATAAATATCCTCAATGAAGAAAGAGTAATATAACTGGATACTCATTAATTCAAATATATTTTATTGACATTTTAGACGACTTGAAGTTTAGATACTCGACAGTAGAAGACTCAGTCCACCTTAGATTAACATGACAAATCCCGGAAAGAACACCTTTTATTTATTTTCTAATTTTTTTTTATTAATTAGTTTTTTTTAATAAATTTAATCATTTTTTAATTCTAAAACTACTTACAAAATAAATAAAAATATTTCACAATAAATTTAAAAGTTATTTAATTTAATTTTATAATTATAATAATAATTTTATTATTTTTTATTACATATTTTCACCAGTGAAAAGTAAATACAGTACATATTTTTTTTATTGGATTTTGTTACTATTTTATGTTTTTACAATACACTATTTTAATATATATAACACACGTTAATTTTTTTAAATATTAAAATTAGTATAATAAAATGTCTGTTGAAGGTGCGAGTTTAGCTACCCACAAAAATGTTCAAGAGAGTCCAACCTGAACTAATGAGAAAAACACATAGTTTGCGCGCTTGTTTTTCGTTTCCCACCCAATGTTTAAACGGTTGTATAACGTCGTTTTTAGGTTTGGGGCCACTCTGCGAACTCGGTTAGCCTTTCCTCTCTCGTAATGGCCTCTCTTATTGAATTCGCGGACTACGATGAAAACCTAATTGCGGCGCCACAACTTATTGGAAACCCCGCAGACTATGGAATCACCGACGATGAAGAAACCGACGACGAAGGCGAAGAAGATGAAGACGACGAGGATTACGTTCCTGGTGTGGCCACCCTTAGGGTTTCGCATGACACTCCTCCAACTGTTTCATCCGATAACGTAATCGTTATCCCCGACGAATCACAGGACTGCGTTGAAGAGGAAAGGAATAAACGCCGCAGGTTCGAAGGAGGCGAGGCTTCTTGTTCCTTCGCGACTGGGAGCAGCAATGGTAGCCAAGGAAACGACCATACCGACATTGACGGTCTCTTTTGCCCTATTTGCATGGATGTTTGGACCAATAACGGCGAACATCATATCTGGTGAAACCGCATTTCCTTTGCCCTAAATTATACACTCACACACGCGCACTCACAGTGACTGACTGTTAATTAGACGTTTTTGTGGTGGTTAAATTGTTGAATATATGCGAACGATGTGATGATTTTTTATTTTATTTTTTTTGGGGTGAATGAGTTCAGTTGTCTTCCTTGTGGACACATATATGGCATGTCTTGCATCAAAAGATGGCTTCAACAGCGAAAAAATTCCAGCAAGGTAAATACACATTGTGTTTAGGTGAGACTTGAGTGGTGCTTTCTGAAATTTATGCAACCTAAAGTGGCTCTACATTTATCTTTTGTGTGTTTTTGGTCCCAGTGTCCCCAATGTAATAGGAAATGTACGTTGAAGGATGTGAGGAAACTGTTTGCTTCCCGAGTAGTTGCGGTCGAGGAAGAATCTCAGAAGGTTTGGCCATGTTTATGTGCGCATTTTATGTGAAAGAAACCTTTTGAGAAGATAGGTTACCTGATTGATTACTTTTTCGCTGTTGGCAGAGAATTCAGTCGCTTGAGGCCAAATGTGCTGCCCTTGAAAGTAAGGTAGTGGGATGCTATGAAATATTTTTTTACATGCTATTTTTTCTTCCTGGCTTTATGTGGGTTTTTAAATTTTGATTATACTCGAATACGAAGCTATATTATTGGTTAAAACAATATATCAAATACATTCTTAGGTCAGTGATTGGCGTAAGAAAGAAGAGGGATGGAAATTTCGAGAAATCACCTTGCATTCTCAAGTTCAGACTCTTACGCAGGTATCACTTCTGCATTACTATTACTATATTACTTTAGAATATACAAACAATTTGTCGGTAAATATGTGGTTTTCCAAATTTGAAAACCTTTTGCATTTTCAAGTTCAGAATCTTACACAGGTATCACTTATGCATTACTATAGAATATACAAACAATTTGTCAGTAAATCTTTGGTTTTCTGAATTTGAAAACCTTTTAAAGACCATGGTTGGAGCCACTCTTATTACCCTAATATTTTTTTATATGAAATAGAAGATGATGTCATGTCATGTTTGCGATGCCACACCGTTGCATCTTCTAACCCTAACCTACTTTATTGGACTATTACCACTCTTGCTGTTGTTGTTTGCCTCTTTACTTCCTTTATGACCAGTAATTTAACATCTTCCACGCTTTCGTTGCTTTGTCCGAACCTATTAGGATATAAGGAAAAGGGGGAGTTAGAATATTAATGAGTTGGGTAGTTAGATATGAATAGGAGAAGAGGGAGATTTGTTGCCATTGTATTGATCATTGGTTGGGTCTTAGTGAAGGGGCACCCGTGGAGGGTAGTTTGCTCTCGTATTCATTGTTCTTCTCACCCTATTCCATTAAATTCCTTTTTTTCTTCTCATTTAAATTTTTAGCTTGTAACAGAAACCTTGTTGCATCAAACGCCATTTTCTTAGTTTTGACAACTTGATGTTAAAAATTGAGGCATTTGCTTGAGGAGCATTGGGAACAGACATTTATGCAGTGTAAACTGGTTTAAATCTTTGGCCCAAATCATAAAACCCTCTTCGATCCGTTTCGATCTTTGTATGTATGTCTTAAACTATTATGTACATTTGGCCTGTAGAGAAACACTTATTTGGAGCAGCTGCTACTAGATATGCAGAGCAGGGAATCTGCATTGATAAGTCGCAATGGAAATTCGCAGGGGAGATGTGAATCTGGTAATCATTCTTTCAGCATTCAAATGAGATGACTGATTCCTGCCTCATAAAAGTTGTCTCCTTTTGCTCACCCAGCACCCACTCTCACTTTCTTTCTAAAATAACAAACTCTTTTTTCAAGAAAAAGTCGCTGTTGATTTCATTGATTGCTCAAGTTTCTTTCCTTGCTAATTTGTGCTCTTGGCGCATCGACTTTAACTGAATGTAACTTGTAGAGCACAACATTGGCCCAAAGTACTGTGGAAAGGGATCCATTTGTAATTTTGAATTGCAGGTATGCCATTATCTCATTTCGCCCTCTCCTCTCGTACCTAACATCACCACTTTGGAAAAGTTTCACCTTGTTCTCTTCTAGTCTCACCCTTTCTCAAATTTACGTCTTAAACTTTTTTCCCATTAGCACCCCAAAGTTTGTTTTAACTTACTTTGACCATTGTTAAAGCTTTGGCATGAAACATAGAACTTTAACGGAATTTATTGAATTGATAGTTTACTTTAAACCAAACTCAGGGAGGTTAAGTGGTTTTGAAAAAAAAGTTTAGGATGGTAAGCTGGGAATATGTGGAACTATAAAGAGGTTATGTGTAATATAATACCCTATTTTTTTTTAACCACATCTCCTCTTATAATCGGCTTATTTTGTTAGAAAAATTTTATATTTTGTTGATGACTTGAATTTTATTTAACTAGTGTGTACCTGTTTTAGAAAGAGATTCATCTCGATGGTGCACGCGTTTTTGATATGGACATTTCTAATCAAATTGTATTAATCGCACAAAAGCCAAAGGAAGTTGGTGGAATGCACTTGCTAACTAAAGTAAGATTTTTCAATTTGAAGTATTTATGTGTATTGTGTGTGGCTTTAGTTTCTCTTGTGCAAAAAGGATTTTGATTTAACTTTCATGGAAACTTGAATTTGTAGATGAGCTTGTTGTCTCCATTTGAGATGCAAGATATCTTACTTCCTTCTGCAACAAGTGGTGTTAAAGACCTTCATATTTCCCCTTCTAATAGTAGTATGGCTCTCTTCTCTTCATTGGGGAAGAAACTATCAGTGCTCAGGTATAGTTGCATTGAGTACTAATTCATCTTGTTTGACATAGTAAACCTCGGTAATTGGCGTATTTTCCTGTGTTACAGCTTGGACAGTGGCAATCTTGTTATCAATTATGATCTACAGGTGAAGTTTGATTCAATATTTTCGTTTGGTAAACTAATAGTAATAAAGCTTGTTGCAGTAGTGTATAATTTCTATGCTTTGTGATTTTTCAGATTTGTATTGCTTGTATATTTAACTTGTTATCCTCTTTGAATTGAGTAACCAAAAGCCTTACCTTGTGTTTGGATGAAACATTTTAACAATACTGAGAAATTGAAATGCATTGTATATGAATTGTTTCTAAAATTCCCTTCATTTTCTAAATAATTTGTTTGGATAAAGAAAAATAAAATACCTTATATTTCAATTTCTTATTTGGATAAAACAATTGAATTTCTTGTGAGATGAAATTTCATTTTAACAATATATATTTTAGGCTTAATTATGTTTTGAGTTCATGATAAATTTGAAAAGGGCTTGACGACCCAAATTGGCCGAGCTGACCCTACTACCCAACCAAGCTGGTCTAACTCGACGACTGAGACGGGCCGGGCTGACAGGGAAACCTAAACGGGTTGGGCCGGCCTGACGATCCAAACAAGACTGACCAACCCGATGGCCCATATGGTCCAACATGTTTGGGTCGTCGAGCCCGTCCGACATCTCTAGGTCGTTCGACCCATGGAGTGTGTGAAAAGAATTTCAAATTCCATCTATTTTGAGGGTATTTAAATTTCTACTAATTTAGCTAATTGAAATACTTCAAAAAAATGCTTGCATTTTAAATGTTTTTTAATTTCTCTATTCAAATAAAGCATTTCATTATAAAAAAATCTAAGTTCTTCAAAAAATTGAATTGTTTCATTAAAATACTCCATCCAAACACCATTAACCATTAAGGAGTCCAAAAACACGGCAAGCTATCTAACCATCAACCCAACATCATAATGAAGATAAGAAAATCACTGAATTCCAAAAAGGATGAAGTGTTGTAAGTAGCTATCCTGGAAAGTCTAGCTTTTTTCTCCAACCTCACGCACCAAATAACATCGAATAGCATACAGCAGGATGGCAAGGCAATCCTCTTTAGTTCCGGTGATTCTAAATTCTTGGAAATGACGTATATAAGAGGGAATTCTCCTAACTACTTATGGAAATAGATTTTTAAGATAGTTTTTTCATTCACCTTCGTGCTGTGTACTAATTTATTCCTCAGAGTTTAGTAGTCCCTCTTTGTGTTTTTAACCATTACTTGAATACTGTTACAGGATCCTGCATGGTCTTGTTCGTGGGATCTGAACAATTCGCATAACATATATGCTGGATTACAGGTCAGCAATTTGGTTTTGTATTTATCGGATGGTGGGAGCTTCAAATTCTAATTTTCATATTAATTTCCTGCAGAATGGTTCTGTCTTAGTGTTTGACATGCGTCAAACTGTGGGCCCCGTGAAATCTTTAGTTGGTTTGACTAATAACCCTGTGCATACTGTTACTTCTCTTGCACAAACATCAAGTCTTTCTTCGAGTGTTAAAACCATACTATCGGCATCTGCGTTTGGCCTTTGTCAGTGGAACATTGATTCTGAAGAACGGTAGGCTGCTTGCATTTTATAATTGCCTTATATATATTGTGGTAAACTTTGATTTGCTGGCACTATCCAGTTAACGCTACAATCATTCAACTATGAGAGGCAAATACTTCGCTTTACCCATTTTCTTTTTGGATTTGTGTGGGCCTACCTGTTGATATAATTGGTTTTGTTTTCGAAAGTATTCTAACATTACGAATTGTACATTGCCAATGTTTGGTCTATCATTGTACCTTTCCCTTCTCTCTCCTTTTGCTCCTATTATTCTTCATTTTGTATGATATACATGCAATGTTGTATTGCCAAAATTATTTTAGGTGATTTTCCTGTGTTAGAGTCGTATTTCTTTCTGCATTTTTGAAATTTACATTACTTTTGTAAATTTAATTAAATCAGCTCTCGACTTTGGAATGCTTCCTGCATTTATAAGATAGTATATGATGGATCATTCCTCTTTTCTTCTGCGAAATTTCAATTTAGTTCACGACGATAGTGGTGATTTTGCAAGCAATCATCTACAAAGTGTCATCCTGTATTTTTTTTTTGGCTGTAAATAGCTCTCCTAATACTGCATCTTTTTTAATTTTGAAGGCCGCTCGTGGTTCCTGAAACTGATAATCAAGGAGTCTGCATATCCCTTGCCTATTGCCCTAGCAGTGATGACATTGTTGCTTCTTACAGACCGAAATTCAACATGTCGATGGATGTGCCTCTATCTCAACCGTTGGCCACTCCTCTTATTGCTGGACAAGGAGTACAGGGCACTCATGTCTTGTTCAACAGAATGGGTAGTCATCATTTCCAAAAGGTGGGTTCCTCCCATGCAAATGTAAGTAAAATTCGACTACCAAAATGTGTAATTATGGACGTAGAGAGTCAGAGCAGATTGTTAGCATCTTGGGATGAAGTTACATGTGATTTGGTCTTGCACGAGTTGCCATCTTTTAGACTTCTTCAGCAATTCAAAATGCCAGCTCAGGCCCGTGATCTTAGATACTCACATAGCCACGGCGTACTTGGTTGTCTAAGTGAGAACACGTTGCAGCTCTTCTATTCCAAGCACTCGTCGGTAAGGTAATTCTATGCTTCGCATTTGCTCTTATCACCGCAATCCTTTCAAGAAAGGTATCATTGGCTTTGATATCTTTGTTCTAAATTATTGTATATTAGAATTTAGCTGTCCTTAAAGTTGTTGGAATAGGTATTTCTCTGCCCCGAGCCTTCGTTTTTCTGTAATTATTTTGTAGGTTATTTATCATTTTTTGGTAATATTGTAGCAGTAGTTACTGTATGTAACAATAATAAGATCAGCACTGTCATTAATAACTATGATTACTGAAAGTTACCTGTTTTCAATGCAATAGAAAACTATTAGGTTAATTATGTTTTTCATCTCCATATAATTTTACAAATTTTACTTTTTGTTTGAATAAAATATTAACAAGTCTTGGTAATAATCACGTATGTAGTCGTGGGATTTGCAATCTGGATACTTTTTTGTTGCAAAAATCACTGTAAAAGTTGCTGAGTTTTTGGTAGTATAAACTGGTTAGAAAATAAGTTGAGTTTTTTTTTTTGATAAAAATAGAGAAAATAAAAAAAATTGTTTTTTATAAATTCACTCGAAAAACTTTTTAAAATCGAAATTTGTGGTTGCTGCCACGCGTCTGTATTTTATATACGGTTACTTGTTGAGCAAAAAATGTGAGAGTGAGGTTGAAAAAGAATTTTGAAAGAGTTTGAACATTAAAGTTTTCTTAATTGTGGATTATTATGTTTATTGTGATTTTTGTGTTTTGAATGAATGTTTAGTTGCTCGTTAACTTGTGTATTGAGTGTTTATGTAGTGTCTTATTATGGTTAAAAAAATTGATTCAAAATTTAATCATGCGGCTTTGACATTAAATTAATTGTTCACATAACTAAATTACATTTAAAGTTTAGAATTCCCATTATTCTATTTAATACATGTTACACAAAATTAAGATAAATGGTTAGCATAATAACCTGGCCTACACGATGCCAAGAAAGTGATTTTCTTTGTTGTCCTTATCTAATTATAGGTCCCTACTTAATTGCATTATGACACGTTGAAGTTGAAGGACTTCTTTACATTGAAGTTAAGTTAGTCAAATGGATGGTAATAGATAATTAATCTTGAATTGTTAAATGTAATTAGAACGTGTGATTAGATTAATTTCAATTATATTTTTTTTTATTAAAATGTGCTAGAATGAAATGAATTACTATTTCCAACTTTTTGCCGTATAGGTGGGCATGCATTGGGCCAATATCATGAACGTAAATTTTCAAATAAAACATCTCACATCAATCAAATAACTAATCCTTAAAATATGCCAAATGAAGAGAAATGGGGTGGGGTTAGTAGAACAGAACTGTAGAAGAGAATTAATCATTAAGCAATGCTTAACCATATATCGCTTTTGGAAAACATGCAATCATTGTCACTCCATTAATGGTTTTAAAGCTATCCACCAACGACCTTTTTTTTGTTTGATCCTGGCATTATGGCCCTCTGCTTTATGCATTATTATCGTCTTCCAGCATCTTCAGCGATCAATAATTCTCTGTTATTCAGGCGATGGAAGAATTCTATTTTCATAATTTTTAGGCTGCCATGTAGATCACCGTTTTCTATGTTTGCTTTCCTTTCATTATTGATGTGTTGGTTTATGGCTTCAATTGCTCTAACACACACATCACACAAACATGATAGTAGTACTCTGTTTATTTATATATAATATATAATAAATAAATAAAGAAGCACACATTAATTTTAAACATAGAAAAACAAAAAAAAAGTATACATGAGCAAAATACTCTCTAACTACTACTCTTTTGTAAATTTGACTTTTATTTCTTGTAATTTCTCATCAACATATTTAAGAGCATAATTTGACTTTTCGGATCAATACATTTATATCAGTTTTTTAACTAAATATTATCTTCCATGAAGTGTTAAACAAAATTTATAATTTAAGCAATTATTATTAAGAAATAAAAATTCATCTGACATGCGCACACGGTGTATAGCGGCGTACAACACATACACATGGGAGATGAGATTAGTAATTGTTCATGGATTCCAGACCTCGGATAAGATTAGTAATTGTTCATGGATTCCAGACCTCGGAGCAAAACAGAACATTTTTAAGAGAATTTGCTGAACATAAATCAGCAAGTGGTGTATTAGATTCATTGAATCCTATCGAATAAACCAATGCCATTGAAATGTGCCAACTAATTCCGTTTATAACTTTAATTGATGGACAAAATACAAGTTTTTCTTATTCTTTTATTTATATATAAAAAAAAGAAGCGAGTGTTATATTTTGCAAGAACATTTGTAAATATTATACTGGATCATCTTCATCTGTGAAGTTAATTTTAGTGAGTTATATTTTTCTAACCCTTTTTTCTTACGAAACACTTAGTTTATGACAATGATATATATATATATATATATATATATATATATATATATATATATATATATTTAAATACGAGGTGGGCAGTAGTTATTTTACACAATTTTTTAGGAGTTTTTCACTAAGGTTTCAGTTTGAATTGATTTTTTGTCTGTACTTTTCTGGTTTCTTACACGCATTTGTTAATAATTTTAGATTGGATCACAGTGATACCAAGTTTAAAACACTTCCATTCAATTTGAATTTAAGATATCAAATATTAATCACCCACTTTATTAGGTGGATTTGAGTTTAGCTAAGTAGTAAACTTGATATAGGTGGGTGATGAGACTTGTTTGAGTTCTTCATCAAGATCAATCTTTGACAATAATGTGGGCATAAGGTAAAGAAAGAAAATCATTCTTATAAATTTTGATGATGATAAAAGCAAATCCCAAGACCTTAAGTGATGATATACATATTAGAAGATTTGTATTCTATATTAAGCCTTAGTAATAAGATCTATAAAGTGAAAAATTGTGTATGTAAGACTTAGTATATGAATTCACAAATCAGTATACACAAAGATTAACTCTGAAAAAAATATATTTTTCATTAAAGCTACAAATTCATGTTTTTCAAAAATATTATGGAATAATCAATTATCATAGCAAGAAAATATTTTTAGAAAAGCTTGTGTTATAATCTATTATCTCTTGAAATAACCGATTACCAACTAAAATTGTTACTTTACTCTTCAGGTTTTTGACTTAATCTTTTAAAAAGTAAGTCTATATATGTTTGACAAAATATATCTCAAAAATAACTTTTTCATTCAAAGGTTTAGAGTTGTGACTCTTAGATAAACTTTATGTGTTTGTAAAAAGGGCTTTGAAAAATTTAGTGTGGGAAGAACGATAACTTTCATCAAGTGAATTCTTTGGAGATTGAGTGTTGTCCTTTGGAGATTGAGTGTTGTCCTTGTTGGTAGGAAATTTGTTCATCAAAGGAGGTGGTTCATTCTTTATGTGATTCAAGAGATGTCTCTTTCATCTCTTGTATCTTCAAGAGAGGTACTTTCTAAACCTTAAACACTTTTTTCTGTGATTGTAAGTTCAGTTTATTTTAGTGATCGAGTTAATTCCTCTTTAGAGACATTAACAACTAAACGTAGGATTTTCTAATCCAAACTCGTATAAAATACCTTGTGTCAATATTTTCTCCCCTACTCTCTTTAATTATCTTTTGTTATATTAAAGAAAAACTTTTAATTGAACTTAGATATTTAAAAGGGAAAAATATTTTAAAAGTACGATTTTTATTACAAATCAATTCACTATTTCTCTTAATTTTTGTCCAGCGTTAATATTTCGCCTAACATATAGTGTTAATGATGAGTCTTTTAAAAGTTTTATTGAAAAAGACAATACAATGAAACATATACCAAATTTATCTAAGGGTTGACGCTACACCAACTCAAAACATTAAAATAATAAATTTTTGAATTTTACTTTTATATGTTGTTCAGTTTTTTTTTAATTAAAATGTTACTTAAACTTACTTTTGATTTCCAAACAGTGATGAACAAAAACTTACTCTACTTATGCTTTTGAAATGAGATGTTAGATCCGGTAAATATGTTAAACCGTACCTTTAAGCTAGAGTTTGTCCAATATTTGATGCAAATCATAAGTTATTATGGGTTAGATAAAAATGTCAAATTCAATTCAAACTTTTGAACACTCAGTTTATACGAGTGTTTTACAAGATAAACCATGATCATGCTAAAAAGGTATATTAATATGTCCAAAATTTAATAACCTAAAATTCCATTGCCTGGGTTTGAGATGAGTTGATATAAAACTAATGCATTGGCCAAACTTCCCAATCAGTTAAAACTTTCAAGCTCAATTTCTATGGTTTTACTAACTAATCCTAATTTGAGATGATCCAAAGAGTTAAAAAATACAAATTTAATTATACTAAAGTTTAAAGGTAAAATTTTATAATCCATTAAGAAAGTTTAGGTTAGGTTAATTATGAGATGAATATAAGCAATTAGCTACTGATAAAATATATAAATAAAACAGAATTATTATAAAAATGAACTGAATTTTAAAAGTAAATATTATAAAATTGAATTAAATTTATGTTATAATTGAATTAAAATTAAATTATATTATTTTTTAAATAAATTGAATTAATTGATGTTGAAGTGTTAGAGTTATCTAGATTAGTTAAACCATTATTTCTTCATGTCTTATTTTAAAGCATATTTCCCAATATTATAAATGAAAGTTCAGTTTAATTTAAGAATAATTGTTTTGTTATAACTAATTTAAAATAACATTTCAGTTTAGTTTTCTTTTTTTCCAAACAATTTAAGTTTTTAACGTATAGTTCAATTTAGGACCAATTTGATTTAGTTTACTCTTTCTATAACCCTACTGCTGCATACAATAATAGAACTTAATTGGAATTCTACGAATCTTTTAGAATAAACATGTATTGAAATATGGTTGAATTCTTTTAAAAAGACACAAATTTAATTGAGAAGAGTACAAGTTGGTAAATTTAGTTCATTTTACTATATTGAGCAAAGACCAGAGAAAAGGTTAAACATACACTGCAATAGATAAAGGAGTGAAGAAAGTATATACTGAAAGAGACAACAAATTCTAAAAATCAGAATTAGATTTCTTTTTATATTTCAAACATCAAGTTAACATTATTTTAAAATAAATTTGACTCCTTACCCTTACAAGAACATGTTAATAATTTTTTAAAATAAAAAAATATTTTTAACACGGTTTTTATGACCTTTTAAGTTTTTTTTTATTATTAAAAAATTTATAAATATTACTTGTTTAAGAAAATTTAAAACCAATTATAAATACTTAAAACACGTCCATGCTTTTGAGACATTGTCCGTTTTGGAGCATGAAAGCTCTATCATAATTTTGTTCTTAAAAAAACATCTTAAAAGGTGAAAGAAAGAATAAATATTTAAATTGGTGTTTGACCTCTATTCTTAAACGAAATGAGATTTGAAATTTATTAGATGTACTAAAACATTATTCGATATAACAAGTGCAAATTATAATATTAGTTTGATATATATGAAAAAAATGTGAGAGATGGTGAATTTAACTCCTGAAATACTTACGACTAATAAAAATATACCTATAAAACGTATTATGGATTACATGGACAAAAGTAATGCAATTATTTATTTACCCATTAATAAAGTTTTCCATATGATTTACATGCTCTTTTAAATATTCCCACTTCCTTTTCAATTGCTTTCCAATGAAACCAAAGGTCCACAACCTCCTACTACATAATCATGCTATATGTATTTATAAATATTATTTTTTTTGGTGCAACAAGCTTTTTCATGGTAGTAATAAAGTTTCACATGCACCAAAAAGTCATGCAAGAAAACACACTTACCCCCTCCCCATAACACAGAGAGAGATAGGTTCTGGTTTTCATCATTGAAATGACAATAACATTATTAAATAAAGTGTGTGATTTTTTAGTATTCGCACTCAATGGTGCCACATTCACCGACCCATTTTTCATTGGACTTAGACATTGATATTATTCCTTTTCCTTTTCCTCTGTCTAAAAGAAAAACAAAACACACAATCTTCCAAATATTCTCGTGTCTTGAGAGCCTTGGACGCAAAACCCCGTACTCTTGCATTATGCAGCTGCCAAGCTAGGGGCCCCATCACAACTGACCCACATAAACTAAATCAAACTTTCTCAAACAAAAAAACAAAACAAATCACAAGACAACAGTGTTTTTGTTTTCGCGACCAAAAAAAAGTAACATTATTTTCACTCCCAAATAATCTTCGATACTTCAAACACTTCAACCCCAACACTCAGGTGTTAGACTGTGATCTCTCTTCGGGTCTTGACAGTAGTTATAAACCATGAGATATCTCTGCACCCATCTCATGGCTCTGTCTTGTTGTCGGGTCAACCCACCGGACCTATATGGTGAGGCTGAAACCGGGTGGCACCACCGTGGTGCATAGGCTGAGCAACCACTAGCTTTGAAGTTCGAATACTTTGCCACAAAGGGTTGGTATTTGTAATCAGCTTTGTACTTTCCATCTTCGGTTGCCCATGATGAAGCATCCCATATTGAACCATATAGCCACATTGGCCTCAGAGGAAACGTTGCACCACTCTTCCTCGGGTACCTTCTTATTGGCACATCATCCACTAGGAATCTGACACGCAATTCAATGTCAGTGAAAGCAATGTTAACCAGGTAATACAATGCAATACAATACAAATTAGACACCTTTTTTAAGATTCACCATATGCACCACTCAGCACTTGAAACTCATTTTATAATTACAGTTGTCTAAGGAACTGGTAGATCAATTACTTAAATGTTTCTTTTAGCTTTTTCATTAGTTGGGAGTCAGCAGATTTTGCTTACCCCACTTGGGTTTTTTGTGCCACTCATGTGACCTTGATTCTACAATTTTTCTACATCATTGTGTCTGTTCCTGCCAAATCTCTACTTGCCTTAACTTCAGAAAATCAAATTATTGCCCTTCCATCTTACAAAATATCAGTCCGGTTATATCATTTTTCGATAATCCTATCACTTATCTAATCTCACACTTATTTTTAGTCCTTTTCTATACAAGAAAAAAGTATTCTGAATAGCAAATGTCTAACCAATCAGTTTTGGCTAGACTGTGACACCTTGTGATAAGAACCAATGCATCTGATCCCACATTAACAGAATCCAATCTTACTAAGTTCCTTTGATCTTCCTTCCTACCTATATCTAAGTAGTTCCTACCTTGTCTATCTCTTTCTTTTGGATTAGGACTGAAACATTATGCATTTAATTTCAAGAAGAGCCACAGTCACACACATACATTCAGAAACAGTAACAGTGTATTGTGTATAGTGACTCACATTATTTCCTTGGGACTCCACAGAATAGCATAGTGATGAAAATCTTGGGTTGGATCAAACCAGAGATGGAACTTCATCTCTCTGCCTATAATTCTCCCATCTCCACTCCCTCTTATATAAACATTGGTCTGCAAAGTGTAAGGCTTTCCAAATGTTGTCCCAAGAAACTCAATGTCCACTTCATCATGGAAACCAGGATGTGCTTCATTGTTTGAGAGCTGCCATTAGTCAAACAATCATTATACTCACTAATAATAGTAATTAATTAACTAACTACACTACCAATAACAGTTTATTATATGATCTCTTGAGGCCATTTCTTACATAGAAAGCTGTTATAACTCCTGCAGTATAACCAGGTTGGACCTTAATGGAAGCCCCAAAGTAACCGGATCGAAATGGCCTCACTGACTTGAAGCCACTTCCTGATCATCAGAAACAAAGCAGTGAAGGTGGATTAAGATTTCAATGATATCATGCAAGAGAAAGAGAGAGCATCGAAAGTGATCGGATTCAGACCTGAGGTTCTATCAAGCCAGATTGTTAATGCATTTTGGTCTAGACTTTGGTGCTGAGGGCCCCAGAGATTTCGAAAGCCTTTGTAAAAACTCATAGACCTGAATTTAGAACTTGGCCAGTAGCCAGGTGAAGGTGGCCAATAGGCATTGCTTGAAGGGGCCATGAAGATTAAAATAGCAAAGAGAAAGAGAGCCATGAAGAAAAGCTAGTTAAAGTGTTAGCAGAAAGGAGAATGATGCTGTTTTGTATAAATGAAAGGTGTGAGAGAGAAGCTGCTAAAGGTAAGGTGCATATGGGAGAATAGTGTGGTAGTCAGTTTGATATAAATAAGAAAAATAGTGGGTCCCCATCTGAGATCAAATGATGAATTAAACATATCAGTAATAATTATTATTTATACATCATTACAAAAAAAATGGAGTTCCTTAACAGTTAGATATCATTGATTCAATTATACCTTGCATTTTTTACAGCTTTAGGCACTTAGCTTAGTGTAACTTTCTTTCTTCCCACTTTTTCACCCCTCATCTATTTATGACAGAAAATCTGTAAGATAGGTTGGAAAGGTTGAAACAGGTGATGGGATCCAGAAGGGGTAGATGGATGTGCCTTAAATGTGGCTCTTTATTTTGTGTTGCATGGCTTTCACATTCAAACTAGAACCTAGGCTTGTGTCTGTAGGCTTTTCCCTTTTCATTGAAGGCTACAGGTATTTTTGTCTGAGCTATGAAAGCAATATCTGGATTAACCCCAGCGTTTGGTGCTTTTCACCGCACAATTTCCCTTCCCCTTCTGTCACTTACCATTCAGTCAAGCCTAAAATGTCTATATAAGGACCAAAGTGAGCCAATGAATAAATGATAAAACAGATAAAAGTTAAAACGAAAGGCATTGTGGGGCAGATTCTGATTTAGTCAATTCTCATGAATCAAAGTGAGTAACGGTGTGTTATAATAGCCTGTGAATTTCATCAATGGAGTGGTGGGTCAGTAGCTATCCATTAATGGACCCCAAAGCTTTATTTGATTGAAAATGGGGGCACATGAATGATTGACTGACACGTATAGTAAGTAATCCTTCTTAGTGATGGTAGAATACTATACCTTATATTCTTAATATGTTGATCAATCAAGGAAATGAGTCTAAATAGGTTGCAACCAATGCACCCTTTTAGTATAAACAAACTTAGAATAATACGTTCAATAGTGACAAGTACTAACCATACCGAATTTAACTTCAATTCCCTTCAAATGTTTCTCTTTGATAAACAAAAGGAAAAAAAACAGATAGACTCACGGCTAGTAACTCATAGAATTTGTTAACTATGTCATTATAACCCTAATTATGCAGATAACTAGACTTTATAACCCCAATTATGCAGATAACTAGACTGAGAGGAAAATTATGCTGTATGAGTGAATTTATATAATCAGAACAAAGAACAAAAATGACCATGTTAAAGAACTGTGTGGTGAGTCAATAATTTGATGTTCAATTTTGTCTGCTAATGGAAGAAGAAGTTTCGAACCTCTTTTCAAATTGATCTTGTGGATCAGAGTCCCATGAATCCAACTACAATTTAGGTATGAGGTGTTGAAGTACATGAACTTGAGGCATGGTTCCCTTGAAACGAACCACAAAATCACAATACACGGAGGCATTATTATTGAGCACAAGTCTTGCTCTACACACACGGCTTCAGGAATTTCTTGAACTAATAACCCCACAAAATAGATTTGAAAGTAACACAGGTATAGTGCAGCCTGAACTGAAGCAAATAATTAATGTGCACGCACCCTCAATTTTCAATTACAACTTGCAAGAGCTTCTTTCTTGATCTCTATGTGCAGACAAATTTTACAAGATTGGGGCAAACACTGTTTTGTCGGTCACACACGGAGGAAGAAAAATGGAGGAAGGTTGGAAGATGGTGGCCAGTAGGGTCCCTTTGGCCGACAAGTGAAAATTCAATACTTCACTTGTTGTAAAATCTCTGCCAAAGTCAAATTAACCTTCTATTTCTGTGTATTCTTCTTGCATCACACATGTTAGGGTATGAATCATTTATGTTTGTCATATTTTTGGATTAGTAGGTTAAATGTGGATGCTTTTGCTTTAATCACATTTTTCATTCACCAAAAGCCTATACCATAGCCTTTGCTTTTGAATATGCTATAAGCTAATATTCATTTTGTTACAATCACCGAACACGATGAATGTGTACGAATTATGTGTTAGTACATATAGGCTCACATGAACAGCATAATCACCTGACTTTTAATGTGAACCATAATTGTGACCATGCCAACATTACACTAGGTGTCTTAAAGTTTTTGTTCAAGTTGGTTTTAGCATATGGTATTTTTTTTTTTTTTCGATTTTAATGTTTCATCTTCCTGACTTTTACATTATAATCAAACATTCTTCTCGAAAAATCAAAAGGTTAATTGGATTTTAAAAAAATTATGCACTTAACTCACAATTGTTATGCTAATTTAACTTAAAATATTGATGCAGATTTTTTATTTTAAATTGTTGCACTAACTTTCATGTAAACAGCTACTAGGAAGCATCCAATTTTTCAAGTAGGTAAGCACTACAGATCCTTGATTATATATATATATATATATATATATATATATATATATATATATATATATATATATATATATAATTTTCTACATATCATGTTCATCACGTAACTTCGTGGTATAAAACATATAAACATCCTTTTTAATTATGAATGACACCTTATATAATATTGTGATTTATTTTTGTCCACCGACTAACAGTAAAGGCTAACTTTTAAAGACCTCTGTTAAGAAATTAATATTTATTATTTTCAACAAAAACTATTTTGAAATATAAAGTATTAAATATGTAAGATTTTCAAAATATCTTATTTCGTTTTTCCTGTTAATATTTTTTTTTTAATTTTTTTTTTATATATATATATATATATATATATATATATATATTTTTTTTTTTCCCAGGGATGAACAAACTTCACTATATGTACAGACCTTGAAAGTCAACCAAACTTATTGAAGACAACAGTAACCGATTTTTATAACTATTTAACTTAGTGATAATAATATAATGTGAAGGTGTAAATAAAATATATTCTTTTTATGGTAAAAAAAATAAAGATATTCTAAGGTAAGTGAATTGTACTTTTAATAATTTGAAATAAGTTCCTATATGTTAATAATATTTGAAAGTAGTGAATACTTCATCTATATTTCTTCATTTTATATAAAGTATCAATAAAAAAGATAAACACGCATTTCGAAGTAATTCAGAAAGAGGATGTTTTCTCTGTGCACCCAATCAACAACCATTCCGGGCAAACAAATAAATTAAAAAATATTAATATCTTAGTTTAAATAATTCGTTAAGAATAATACATTCACACTCAGAAATAATGTACTAAAGATTAGAGATATTCTACTAAAGTTTCTAATTATTTTGAAAAAATATTAAATAATACTTTTACAATCAATATTTTAAATTATTTTTTCCTTGACGAGTATAGTTTAAAAAAAAAGAAAATATCAAATCAAAGAAAAAAATAATATAATTATAAAATTATAAAAAATGAAAAATGAAAAAAATAAAAAAACTTAAAAAAATAGTAAAAACATATGTGGTATATGTGTCATTCTTTATTATAACAAAAAATTTATTTAATTATTAAATAATTTTTAATTATTAAAAATATTTTTTTAACTGTAAAATATTTTTTATAAAAAAACTATAAAAATACAATTTTTTATAATTTTTTATAATAATATTTTTATTATGTAAATGATTTTTTTATTATGAATAATAATTATTTACATTAAAAAAATATTTAATTTTCTTTTATTTTGAATAACTATCTAAATTCAAAAATATGGTTACTATAATGGTAAAACTAGAAGAAAATTATGTAAAAAAATAATCTTCTTTATTAATTGTATAGCAAGATTTAAAATTTTTTAATTACTTTTGAATACAAAAATTATCATATTAAAAAGTTAAAATAATACTTATTAGAAGTATTAGTGAAAAAAAAATGATAAATGTTATATTATAAAATTAAAACAATAATTATTATAATAGTCAACATTTTTGCAGAATATATAGGACTGATAAAGTATTTTGTTTACTTATTAAATATTTGATGTTTAACCTGTATAAAACGTTACTTGGACCATACAATTATAAATTTTTTTTGCTTTAGTATTTTTTTTTTTTTTTTGAGTTAAATTTAACTTAACTTCTTAACTAAGATTCAGGCACACAGTGTATTTTTGATAGTCAATTGATGTTAATAATTTATATAGGTTAATCTCATTTAATCTTTTTACCTATACTAATTAAGGTGCATTTTTTACTCACTACACCACCTTTTTTTTTTCCTAGTCACCAAATTGTATTATTGATCACATTATACCTGTTTATCCTTCTGCTGCTACCATGAAACATAAATTTCATTTTTCTTTTCATTTATTATCTCAGTGAACTATGATTATTGAAGATATGTTATTTTCATCTTGGATTTCGTTTATTGAAAATGGAACTCCTAACTATGATAATAATATTAATTATTAAATATATTACTTACCAATAAATTAAAAACTATAATTAATTGTTACGATGTCATTTTTTTTGGCTAAAAATACAATAGTTAAAAACTCGATGCAAACATCATTTGACACTTCCACAAAAAAATCTTGAAAGTGTATTTGATTGTTTTGGTTATTTCTAAATGGAAATTTTGTTGATAGATGTATACTTCAAAAAGTTGCAACAACTAAACTTAAGATTAAAGAGAATTATTGACCTTTCAAAAAAAGGAGTTGATTTCAGATATGAACTTTGTGGCAGAGGAGTTAATTATACATGTATGTGGTGGCTTTTATAAATGACATCAAATCACAGAAAAATAATGAAAGAAGATTTATGCAGGATCATTGATGATTTTTCGATTTTTCAATCACATATAATTCATTATCAACAAGACAGACACATTTAGGTGTAATTATTTACATTCAAAAAAATGTGTATGTTATATGATTTTTTGAGAACTAATACAATCTTTCATTTTTAAACTTGTTAGACAATGAAAACAATCATTTTAAATCTATTATAAAAAATTAATTACTTATAGAATATATTAATTTTACTTTAATTTTATAAGTCAACTTTTATTTTTCCATTCCGCATTTTAAGACTCTTTTTACATTTTTTTTTTCATGTTTCTAATGTTATTATGAAGCAATTTTTTTGTTTATTTTTCAGTCAAATAGTATCGGTATAATAATTATAATAATAATTATAATAATAAATAAATAAATAAATAAATAAATAAGCGAGAATTAACTTAAAATTGTATTTATATTTCACAGATATTATGTTTTTCTAGTGAACTCTCACTCTAGAAACCTATCAATTTTGTATAGAAGTTAGTTTGTGGATAAAATAACAAGTTACAAATTTTTTTAGCTTTTATAAATGGTTTTAACATTCTAAAAAAACATATAATGAAATATTGGATGTGATATATTTTGAAATAGTTGGTATTAGTGATTTATGATATGTATAGACTTAAAACTTTGAATGTTAAGTTTGAATTGGAAAATTTGAGCATTGTGATAATCATATTTTAGATGACTTCACATAAACGTAGGCTGGATCATAACTAATTTTATTGTTTAATTTTTCATTTTAATTGTAATTTGTATATGATAGATATAAAATTATGCTTTAGTTCAAGAAAATAAAATAAAGTAAATATAGAAGTGTAGTTTATTACATTATTTTTTTCTATGATGTTGGATAACTAGTCTTTTCATACACTTTTTTTTTTTTTTAGTTTTGGTGTGTGGAGTAGATTATTTTGAAGTGTTACACTTATAGTTTTGAATGTTTTTTAGAAGGCTAAATTATTAAAATTGTCTATCATACAGATTATTCAGTTTTTTTTTTCTTTTTAAATTTAATTTAACAGTTTACGTTTTTAAAAGGAAGCCAAAACAGTTCTTTAGTTAGCTTAAAATTAATTTATTAAAAGATAAAGTTCATTGATATTCAAAAGTCACTACAATATAATTTTTATTACACGGTGACTTTTTAAGTGTATTATATAAAAATGTGAAAATAGTTAATACAAAGTATCGTGATTTCAAATTTGTCAAGTAATATTCTTAAGATTAATGGAAAAAGTAGTATTAAAATTGTCTTAAACTTTAATTTTTAAGCGAGGTAGAACTATTAGGTACAACTAGCATACACAAAGGTGTTGTCGTGCTGGTGTGTACACATTTTTTAAATATACATGATATTATATTAGTAGGTAATGATAACGTAATGTTATTAGTTAATATATAAAATAAAATTATATTTATTTAAAATAAAGTAATATATATAAGAAAAGATAAGAGAATAATTATTAATAAATAAATAAAAAGAAGAGTAAATAGATGATTTTATAAAAAAATTTGTAAAAATAACGATAAATTTTTAAAATTTTAATAAATAATTATATTTTAAAGGATAAAATTAGTATTTTAAATTGTTAACACAGGAAATAAAATCTTCTTTATATATTATATTGGTAGTGATATTCTTTCCTTTCGCTTGTTCTTTGTCTCAAGATTTCTCTCCCTTTCTTTGTCAATCCAGCATCTTCTTATATACTTTTAATTTAATCCTTATCGATTTATTTTGAAACATACATAAAAATAACGGTAATAAATTCTACCCATAGTATAGAGACCAAAAAACATGTTTTACATCTAGAGAAGAAAATGGAAATTCACTGCAAACTATTATATACTTAGCCTTTTATTTACAAACATTGATAGGACTTTTATATACACATGGTTGTGTTATATTCTAGTGTATTTACCAGATGCAATGCTTTACCTAAATTTATATCGAAATTAGGTTATGAAAAAACATTGACACTTTTGATTTTTTGTCATGACTCAAGACACACCACCTAACTATTAATACCCTCAGACGTTGTTGTTGCTACTTTATCACTTTGTATGATATTCATAGCAAAAGACAGAATATCAAATCCCTTTATCATGCTAAAATGGGTCTTGCGTACGCCAATTGCTTTGTCTCAAATTATGTTTATACATTTGTGATCAAACTCATTAAAAAAAAAAAACTAACTTTCTTGAAAGAAACGGGAGGGGCCATAAATATTTTAATTTTATGCTTAGCAAAATATCATATTTTATGAAATACATTTATATTGCTTCTAAGTGACAGTGAACAAAAAATATTCATAAAAATTATTCACAATGAATAAGGTTTTCACTTATTAAACAAGCATCGAGTATGATAAATTGTTCCAGAGTTTTATAAATATAAATTTATAACATTTAATTTTATTGATATTAACATACTCTGTTTATTGTAAATATAATTAACTTTTGGAATTTTTCATAATTACATGCGGCGACATATATTATATATCTAATATAATTGTAAGATGGAAAATGATTTCTGAAAATCCTTTGGATGCTTATGACATCATCCAAAACATTTATAACAAAAAAGAGAAGAAGAGCATTTAACAAACTTTATTGATACTAAAAAGGCTCGTATGTAACAATCCCATGCAGTTTGGGACATTTTGAGAGCATTGTGCTGCCACCTACACTCATCTAGGTTTTGAAAAATCATATTTAACAAAAGAATACCGTTTAACAATTACAGTTTTTTAATAGTAAAAATATATAATGATGACTTCATAATATTTTTTAATTAAAAAATTACAATATATCAAATAAATTTACCTTGTGTTTAGACGAAACATTTCAACAATTCTAAGAAATTAAAATACATTGTATTTGAAATTCTTGCAATTGAATTGTCTTCATTTTCTAAATAATTTGTTTGGATAAAGTAATTGAAATACCTTACATTTTAATCTCTTATTTGGATAACATAATTGAATTTCTCTTATGAGATAAAATTTCATTTTAACAATATTTATTTAATATATAATTTTTAAAATTAAATTTAACAAATATAATTGTAACCTTAAAATCTTTAAATTCGACCAAATTTCGATCGAGCTGACTCGACTAAATTCAGTCAAATTTTAGTTAATGTAAACTCAGTCCAATTTTACCAAATTTAGGTCGGAGCCAACTCAATCACATTCCGCCAAATTTTGTCGGGATCGTCTGGTTCATCGGGCCCCCAACCCGTTGGGGTTATCGGGCCTGCCCAACCTGTCTTGGTTGTCAAGCCCACCCAACTTGTTTGGGTTGTTGGGCTTGCCTGGCTCGTTTTGGTGGTTGGGCCCGCCCGACCTGTCTGTGTCCCGAGGCCTGCTCAGTCTGTCTGGATCATCTGGTTGGTCGGACCCGTATGGGTCATAGTACCAGCCTGGCCTGTCTAGGTCATTTGGGTCGCCTAGGCCCAATTGACAATTTTAATATTGAACAATAAGAAATTCTACAAATTGTGGAATTTCAATTTCCTTCCTTTTTGAGTGAATTTCAAATTATACTATTTTAATGATTTGAAATATCTTCTTAAAATTCCTCAATTTCAATTCTCTTTTAATTTCCTCATCCAAAAAAGTCATTTTACTCTAAAAAATTCAAATTCTCCAAATAAATGAATTATTCTCTTAAATTGCTTCGTCCAAACACACCATTAAGGATAATATATCAATACTCTTAACCTTTTGCATAAATTTATAACACAGACCCTTCCTAATAGATTTACTAGATCTCATCTCATGTAATGGTTCATGCCAGGTACAAGGTCAATTTGGATCAACCCGTCTTAACCGTCGATCCAGACCGTCTCAACTGTTGCACGGATTGGACCGTCTCTATCTTTTAATTCTAGGACTGGTTGTATTTACTTCCTGTACCATGTCACAAAGCACACACCCCCATCTTCCTTATTTTATTTTTGGGCCTGTTTATATCTTCTTCGTTGCACCTCCGTGCTCACTACACACACCATACATATATTGCTCACTGCACCACTCAGTTACTATCGTTCATCACTTATATGAATTATTGTTTTTGAACTGATTTATTTCATGCCCCATGCACTTACATGTTGCATCCCCATAATTTGTATTCTATTTTTATCCCTATTTTAAATTAAATTATTTTCACATATACACCATTTTCTCTTAAAAATAATAAAATATTTAAAATAAAAAATTTAAAAATGTTTTTTCATTATTTTAACTTTTACATGCAGTAATTGCTTCTGGTTTTCATGTATCTGTACTTTTAAATGTATTTTAGACTCTAAAATTTTGGAGGCAAAAAACTAATATAAAATGAAATATGCTTGACCAAAATATTTATTTCTAGGTAAAAGGATTGAAATGTAGAACTTGTGTTCAAATAAAGATTAAATAACTAATTAAATATATTATTTTATAGTTTAAACTTTTATTTAATTTCTTGTATTTCTTGTATTATATAAACATTTAAGCTTTGTTATAACTTGTATGATATAAGAGCGCGTTGTGACGTGAAGTCCCCATTTGAAGTTGCAGTTCCATGCGTTCAATCTCTCATAACTGGTCTTCTTCTTTTGGTCTTGGTTCAGGCGCGAGCATCACCACCCTTCTTAAGGCGTGCAAGAGCAGTGAACAGCTGAAGCAAGTGCACGCTTCCATCATCTACCGAGGCCTCGAGCAAGACCACTTCCTCATCTCCCTTTTCATTCCCCTCTCACACACCCTCTCCACTCTCTACTACACCTCCTCCGTCTTCCTCCGTGTCCTCACCCCTTCCACCTTCCTCTGGAACACTCTCATCAAATCCCATTGCCACAACAGCTGCTTCTCCCAAACCCTCTCCTCCTTCACTCGCATGAAGGCGCACGGGGCCCTTCCCGACACCTTCACCTACCCTTCTGTCATTAAGGCCTGTTCCACCACGTGCAAGCCGCGGGAAGGAAAATCGCTGCATGGGTCCGCGTTCAGGTGTGGAGTCCATCGGGATCTCTACGTGGCCACCAGTTTGGTCGACATGTATGGCAAATGCGGGCTGATTGCTGATGCTCGCAGGGTGTTTGATGGAATGTCTAAGAGGAGTGTCGTTTCCTGGACTGCTATGCTTGTTGGGTACGTTGCCGTTGGGGATGTTGTGGAGGCCGAGAAGCTGTTTGGTGAGATGCCGCAGAGAAATGTGGCTTCTTGGAATGCGATGTTGCAGGGTTTTATCAAGGCGGGGGATTTGAGTGGTGCTAGAGACGTGTTTGACGCTATGCCGGAGAAGAATGTTGTTTCTTTCACCACCATGATTGATGGGTATGCTAAAGTGGGTGACATGGTGGCCGCGAGGTTCTTGTTTGATCGTGCTACGGGAAAGGATGTTGTTGCTTGGTCTGCTTTGATATCGGGTTATGTCCAAAATGGGCAGCCTAATCAGGCGTTGAAAGTGTTTTTTGAGATGGAATCGATGAATGTGAAGCCTGATGAGTTCATACTGGTTAGCTTAATGTCCGCCTCGGCGCAGTTGGGACATTTAGAACTCGCTCAATGGGTTGATTCTTACGTAAGCAAGAGCTGTATTGATGTTCAGCAGGACCATGTAATTGCGGCGCTTCTGGATATGAATGCAAAATGTGGAAACATGGATAGAGCTTCGAAATTGTTTGAGGAAAGACCTAAACGAGATCTAGTCTTGTATTGTTCGATGATACAAGGGTTGTCGATTCATGGGCGTGGGGAACAGGCCGTGAATCTGTTTAACAGGATGCTGATGGAAGGGCTGTATCCGGATGAGGTGGCCTTCACAGTCATTCTCACAGCCTGTAGTCATGCTGGGCTTGTTGATGAGGGCTGGAACTACTTCCAATCCATGAAACAAAAATACTACATTAGTCCTTCGCCTGATCACTACGCGTGTATGGTTGATCTTCTAAGCCGGTCAGGACACATAAGGGATGCTTATGAACTTATAAAATTAATGCCTGAGCCTCATGCCGGTGCCTGGGGTGCACTTCTTGGGGCATGTAAACTATATGGTGATTCAAAGCTGGGAGAGATTGTTGCCAATCGACTTTTGCAGATTGATCATCTGAATGCAGCTAACTATGTGCTGTTGTCTGACATCTATGCGACATCAGAGCGATGGATTGATGTTTCCCTTGTGAGAAGTAAGATGAGGGAAAGGAGAGTGCGTAAGATACCTGGTTGCAGTAAAATTTAGTCCAGGGCCGAGTTGTTCTGGTATATGAATTTCTGAAATGGGAAATTTGGTTGCAGAACATGGAAGCCGATATTAATTCATTTTCAGATGATCTGGAAGCTTTAGCTGTTGCCCCATGGTTGTTAAACTGTCAGTGGAGAAATATGAACTGACCCTTCTTTCTTCATACGCTAAACACCAAACCGTATACTGCTTTCTCTCCTCAGTATACTTCACTGCACTATTATTCTAAAGGTTTTCCTCCTTTCTATGCTGTGCATTTTCCGTTTGATGTTTTGCAGTAAATAACACCATTATTTCGTAGATAAGTTTTGTCCTCACTGTAAATTCTGAATTCCTTTGGTAATCTGTTATTTTCTGAACAGAGGGAAGGGTCTATTTATTCATTTATTTTTTCTGATTTTGTACGTATTGTGTTGTGCTTGTAAATTAGTGAAAGTTGATATGTTGGTTGATTAGTGCAATTTCTAATGCAAGTAACTTATGGTTGTCGTTTGGTGATATATTTTTTATGGAATTATCTATTCCTGAAAAAGTTTGGTAATAAACTTCAAATTTTGAAAAAAAGTTTCATTTCATTTGGCCTCCAGTTAGTGCACATTTTAGTTTTTTAAGGCCTAATCTGCATTTTCAATTGCTTAATTAGAGGTTATTGTGCATGGGTACCCAAAGTCTTAAAGCTCAAGAGATTTATTGGTGGCCTGGGAATGGTTTTATGCTTCTCAAGTATCCAGTAGGCATGTGGCTATGTAGGTGTGCTGAATAATACTCCTATATATGTATTATTCAGCAGGTTAAACATCAAATTAATAGGCTGTGCAACAAAATTAATGTATTTGTGTTTAAATCTATGTAGTTTTGATTTCCTACCACTTGAGAAAGTTGTAAATTTTTTCACTAATATGTTAGTATCCGTTATTATTTTGTTTATCTGTTTCCTAGGTAAGTTATGAGACAACTTGCATATAGTTCCTGTCCTTGGTATTCGTGTAGGAGTAGGGGTAGGTAAAGAATGTAAAAATTTAGTTATGTTGTTTGATATATGGTTATATTAGCTGTTTTGTTACACTTTATTCAATATGATTGACAAACACAATTGCAAACTTACAAATAAATGCACGAAGAATCTATTACAGAAAAAAATCTGATGTTAATCCTTTTCAGTTCCCTGGAGCCTCTCAGAAAATGCAAAATATATTCATACAATTTTCTCCTTTAATATTGACTGCCATGAGACTCTTTATATGATCAATTTTCCAGTATCAAATGCAGTCTACTTATGTGCCTCGTTTTGCAATAATTTCACGTATGTTAATTTTCTCGTGCAGCTGAGTTATCCTGGTACTAAATGAAGATAGAATGGGTTGGTGATCGATAAAAAAGGTTAGAGAAGCCGCCAAAAGTTTCAACTACAAGGTAATATATACACAGTACCAATATTCACACATTCTTGCAATATGATTGAAAAAGTAAGTGTGGGATTGGTGAGTCTCCTTGGACGTGTTGGTTGGAATGAGGAGCTCCATGGAGTGTTTGAGCAATGAAGGTTGGAGACTTAGATGGTGGCGAATTGATTGGTGGTGAAGAAACTCTAAAAAGGTGAGACCAACTTTAGAAGAGGAAGGCTAGAGGAGATTCTAAATGAATGTTCTAACTAGGTGACTCTGAAAGAATATTCGTAGAGTAATCTCAACAGCATATCATTGCACATTCAAGAGTGTCTTACAAGAGGGGAGACCTTCATTTATAGTAGAAAGTAGACTTTCAAATGCAAACGAAATGCTACTTGAAATGAAATGCAAATGTAGCTATGCAATGTAAAACATGTGCGCTTAGATCTAGATCTAAGATCCATGAATTGCGGATCACAATAAGATCCATGAAACATCGGCCTTGGATTTTGGAATTGGGCTTGAGCGAACCCAATTTCAAAAGCTAGGTGAGTTATGATCCAACTACTCTTAGGAATTTTCCAATTTTTTTGGAAAGCATGACCTAAACACTTGACCCTCTTTAAATCTATACTATTGGACCAGGACAAACCCATCATATCTTGGTATCTTCCTTGACCCATGAAAATAACATTTGAAGCCCATGAAGTCCATTGGGCTCATGAAGATCCAACTCTTCCTGTATCCTTCTGATTGGGCCTATGGTTGGGCTTAGCCATGCCTTGCACATTGAACACATGTTGTAGATGAGGGAGGCGTGACCAAACCAGGTGGCATGTGATCGAAATCCATGGATCTTAGATCTAGATGTTTCACATTGCATAGCCACATTTGCATTCCATTTCAAGTTGCATTTAGCTTGCATTTGGGAGCTTGCTTTCTACTAAAAATAAAGGTTTTTCCTTCCTTGTAAGACACTCTTGAATGTGCAATAGTATGCTGTTGAGATTACTCCGCAAAATTCACTTAGTTAGAGCATTCTGGTAGAATCTCCTCTATCCTTCCTCTCTAAGTTGGCCTCACCTCTTTAGAGTTTTTTCACCACCACTCAATCTCCCACCACCTAAGCCTCTAATCTTCAATTGCTTCTGCTCAAACACTTCATGAAGCCTCTAATTCCAGCCAACACGTTTAAGGAGGGAGACTCATCAAGTGGTATCAATATGATTGAAAAATAAGTGGGGATGCTTAGTCAATGGTGTAGTTATACTTTTTCCTTCGTTTAGAAGAGAAAAATACTCATTATTTAGTCAGGTTAGACTGGATCATGTAAGTTGTTTATGAAATTAACATAAGTATAGGCGCCAAATAAATACAAGCACATTCAAGATTGCTTTGGACAAATTTATTGAACACCTAGTTTATTCTTCGTATTAAAAAACGAAAGGCTAGTCTTATATCCGTGTTTTCATTTGCGTGTTATACTCATACATTATGCTAATTATCGGACTCTCTTGCTAGAGGTGCTGTGAATTTTCAATTTCAGTAAGCCTAGATAAATATGGCCAATAAATATGGCCTAGATAAAATGGGAGGTCCAATATCACCTTTATTGTTTATGCCTTTGTAACCCATCCTAAGGATTTTGGAACCATTATCCATTTCATGTTGCCAAACATATCTAAGACATCTTGCAGCATGACAGACTTACGAGGATGTGCTTCTATGTAAAGAACTTTCCAACAACCATAATTTTATTATGAGTATGTTCTTTTAAGATACATTCCTTCCATATCAAATTCCGGGGAATACTTATGGTAAGATGACATGCTGGGTTCTGCATGAGGATTGTAAGTTTTGAAGTTAAAATTTGGCACGAGGAAGGTCTCTATGATTAGAAGGAAGATAATTCTACTTCAATTTTAGTTGAGAATCTCACAGTTTTTTTTTTTTTTTTTTTTTTTTTTTATGTCTAGATTCCACGGAATCAAGTTGTTTATCTTAGCAGCAATAGTTTTATTTATGAATGAAAGTATAATTAGTTCTCTTAGCTGCACAAATAAACTTCAATAGCAGTTTATGTCTTCAACACTTAAATTTGTTAGGAGTTATATGATTGATCTAGTGGTAAAAGTTGAAAGGGAGAGTGAAAGAGGTTCTGAGTTCAACTTCCTCACTAACATTTGAAGATATAAGATTGATTTGAAAGATTTGGAAGATTGGAAAGGTTATGGATTCAATCCCTAACAAAACTAACTAACAGCTAACATTTGTGGATAAAAAAAAAAATGTCTTAGATTTGTTGGTCAAATTTTAGCTGCTGCAGCAAACATTCATCCGACGAGTTACATTTAACTATTGGAATGCACATCTCACTCAAATTTGTAATAAATTTGGAAAGAAAACGCATTTGTCTTCGAATTGTTCAACAGCTTTCTCGTGTAGTATTGCGAGTTTGAGAAAAAATCGAACTGAGAGATCATTCTGAACCAAACCATAAACTGAATCATTTGTCAAAAATCAAAACCTAACTGTTCTGTAACCGTTCGATTGGATTTAAACTATTTTATAAAGTGGTCTGTTTTGATTTTGTTTCGTATATATGAAAATGCCTGAATCATAAATGAGCTGCATTCATAGAAACCAAACATGTTTTTTAATGAGAAGGAACTCTGTTAATTGTATGATTTGAAATGTACAACTTGTATTATAGATTGTACAATTTGAAATATATTTTAAAATTTATATTTTGGATTGTATGATTTGGAATGTACTGTAAAATTTATATTTTGGAACGTGCATTTATACTTTAGATCGTACAATTTGAAATATATAAATATAACATGTCGCGTTTTAAGTGGTGTAATTTGAGAGATCTACGAATTGCATCAAGTGAAAAGCAAAAAATAATTCACCCACAAGAAATGCACCAAAACCACCTTACAATGTCACCACCATGACCATCATTGAACACCACATCTACCTACAAACCACCACCAACACACTGGCATCCGGCCACAACGTTCACACTAGAGGTATTAAAGTGAGTCAATTCGGTTAATCACAAATTGAACTAAAAAATGATCAACTCAACTCGATTCATAATTTGGAAAGTCAAAAATTTTGTAACCTGACTTAACTATAATGAATTAGTGGATTAATGGATTGATTCACTTACAAATATTTTGTTTTTATAATTTATTTTATATTTTTATTATAGTACATTAAAAATAGATTGACTCAATTTATTTTGTTTATAGTAGGGAATAAAGGTGTTTACTTAATTCTCCAAATACTATTATAAAAATAGTAATTGAAAATTAAAATATCAACATATATATTTTAACAAACAAAAAAATTAAATATCTAAACTATTTAAATATTATGGAACAATATTCTAGTACTTAAAAAGATCAAAATGTGGACTTATATAATTAGAAATAGTAAAAGTACTTATAAAAAATGGTAAAAAAAAAAATACTAATATAGTTTTGTTGTTGATAGACTATCGGTCAATCTACTTTCAACTCAACTTGAATCCATTTATGGGTGGATTAAGTGAGTTAGATTCACTTCAACCCACATTAAGAAAAAAGAAAACATAAAATTTCTCAACCCAATCTGATTCGAACTTGTGGTGAGCTAAATTAACTCAGGAATTATAATCCATTTTGACATTTCTATTTCACACCAAACCAAAAAAATATTCAAGAAACTAAACACACTCCATATTTTTATTTCCAGAAGGGTATAATTATTATTTCAAAGAATATGGGGTGCAGGAAAAAAGCATGGGGCTGGAAGCATTGCCCAAATCTTGACCGTGTCTAACCAACTGCAGTTTTGGGCTTGAGAAAGTCCAAATTGTAAAATTGCAATTTTACTATTCGTAATGGGTCCGAAATGCCCAAAATGACATTGATGTTATGCAATAAGAGTGTGTAAGTAAATCAATCCAACTTACATGAATTCTATTATTTCAGGTTGAGCTAAAAATAATCGGTTCAATCTAATTTATTTTTTACGAATAAAAAATTTTGTAACATAATTCAATTTATCACATGTTAATGGGTTATGGTTTAACTTGTTTTTAACTCGATTTAATTAACTTGTGAATTGAGTGAATTAAGTTCAATTTGATTCATATTTTAAAAAATTATATTTTTATTTTCAATTCAATCAGAACATGTGATTAACTAGGTTGATTCAGGAATTAAAATCCATTTTACCATCTCTATTACACAATTATAACTACTGATGTCTTCTGTTACCACTTACCATTTTCCATTGTCAGGAAAAAGCTACAAAGTCATATTTGAGCTTGCATTTTCGGACTGTCTTTTAGTAACGAAAGAATTTAAGTTTTATTAGGTTTTATTACTTGGATTATTTAAATTAAAATAAAGAAACCAACGAGTTTAGTTTAATACAGATTCTTCCAATATTTTTTTATGTCTCTTTATTTTAGGAGTGTTAAATTAATTCTCGCTTTATCTTTCTCTATATCATAAAAATAATAAGTAATATTTTGTCTCACTTATCACCATTAATTTTTCGTTAATCTTCTAACTTGGACATTCGAATATTCTTTGAGCTTTCACAAATCAACGTAGCAATTTAATTGGTCAAATTGCCGTGTGGAATGTCTCGTTGTTTTCCGTATATTCCACCTTTCTCCCCTTTTCCTTGTTTTTGTTTCCCCTTTTCCTTGTGCACCTTTTTTACGACTTGATATAACACTCAAACCTGATTCATTATAATATTTTTCTATTTACTAGGTTGAAAATACTTTTGTTCAACAAAACAAACGAATATGCATATAAGTATATTATGCATGCATTTCCTGTGCATCCGAAAATTGTTCTTAACAGTGTCAAGTAAATTTTACGTAGAAAGAAATTATAAAGCTGTTTTAGGATCAAATAACGGAAAAATATTGATTCTAAATTTTCTACTGATTTTTTGAATACTTATATTAAAAATACATTGTATTAGTATTTTAAATTTTTTTTAATATATTTTAAACATTAAAATTAATCATAATCAATGTGTTATAATAACACAGCAGATGAACAACATAAAAAAAAATTTCTGAGAGAATCCAAATTCAAATATATTAGAAGTTAATACACACAAAATGCGTAAATGTAAGTTATTCATAAAGGAAGAGAAAGAGTATATGAAACACATGTAATAGTTAATAGTTTTACTAAACAAATAAGACAATTAATTGAACTATATTTAAGTTATAAAATATGAGTTTACATCAATGAAAGATGTAAACAAACTTAAATTGTTATAATAAGAAAACCACATACATATGTAAGCTACATTAATTGATTAATTTGTTGTTTTCTTACTTCAAACATTCACTTTAATGTATCAAATATTTTACATGGCGTTATCTTATTTTCTTTGCATATATGTTGACATTTTATTTTTTTTGTTATTAATTGCGAATGTTTTTATTATTAACAACGATGAAACGACAACATTCCGTGTATTTCCTTACGATATAGAAAGGAATATGCCTGATAATAGTAAGAAAAATAAATAAATAAAATATTTCCATTTTTTTGACTAATACTTACAAATATCTTTCCATATTTCATGATCTTTTCCATGACTTGCTTGACAAGAAAAATATTTGCAAATCTCAGTGGTATAATAGAATATTATCCATAGACACGTTTTTTTTTTTACAAAATTCATAGTGATTTGACATTTATAAAGAAATCAAGTACTTGTTTAATTAACACTTATAATTAATTTTGTATCTTTTCTTTCAGTATAAAAGGTGAAAACGTGTAAACTATTCAAACTTCTATTATTAGGTCCAATTTAGAGCATAAAATAAATCTTACAAAACAATTATGGGACAATTCATCAACGCGGGTTACTAAATTAATTTTATAGATATATAAGGGTAAAAATCTCCATCAATAATATAGTTTTTTATACCGGTATTTGTTATCGGATTAAATATGTTTTTTCTTTAAATTTAAGTAAATTTTAGAATTAGTTTCTCTTTAAAAATTTTAACCAATTTATTCATTTATTTATAGACGTGAATTTAGTCTTTTTAACCAAATTTTGTTAAATTTATGTGACGTTTCAAAACATATTTTATGATAATATTTAAATTGTTTACACCGTTTGACACATTTTACTTCAATGTTAACTCAAATATTATCATAAAATGTGTTTAAAATATCAAATAAAAATAAAATTTAGTAAAAAAAATTAAATTCACGTATTTATAAAAATGAAAAATTAAATTTGTATAAAATTTTAAAAATAGACTAATTTTAAGATTTATCGAGAATTGAAGACAAAAACATATTTAACTCTTTATTATTTAATTACAAATTAATGTATAGTTGATTCATTTCTAAAATAATTTTCTCCCTGCAGTTTGAAGAAGAAAAAAAACAAAACAAAAAACTTGGGCTTTAATTGGGGAGTATTTTGGGATTTTTTTTTTTTTTTTTTTTTTTTTTTTGGCAGAAGAGTGTGACTCTGGATCCAGTTCTTGAATTTCGTGGGAGCAGCTACTACTTTTTCCTGCGCTGCGCTGCGCTGAGACAACACAACACACATAGATAAGAAAGAATCCATCCATCGTTGTTTCTGTTTTGTTGTTTTGTTGTATTGAGATTGTGTAGGCTGTTACATCATTCTCACATATCACATAACCAACCAACTAACAGCATTCTGCCAATTCCTCCAAAATATCTCTCATCTCTCACTCCAATCCAACCCTTTTTTGAGAACGCCACAATCGTTCGTTCAATCACTTCTCACCCTTTTCAACTTTCTTCACTCTCGCTCCACCCCTTCTCCAATTCGCTTCAAGGTATCATTTTGACGACAACCCACGTTTGCTTCTCAGAAGACATGTCCATTTTCCTATTTTTTCGGAACCCTTTTGTTCTGATTCAGCTTTGATTGATATTCTCAGGTTTTTCAATATGGAGATCGATAGAGCAATCAGAGAGTGTGACGATCGAAGACTTCAGACCAAGTACAAGAACGCCACCTATGTTGTTCAGAGAGCTTTGACTCTGTATTCGTAAGTTGTTCTTTGTCTCCTCTGAGAAGGGACATGCAATTTGTGGGGTCGATATCTTAAACCTTTGCATGAGATGGGTTTGGATTTTTGTGAAGGATTGGATTCTTTAGTCCCTTTTCTGTTGGTTAGTATGAATCAGAAGAGGAGAAAGTGTTATGTGCTGTTGACTTGATTTTTGTTACTCGGGGCTCATTGCTGAATTGTTGATTTATGTTTGATCTATTTAACGAGAGCATGGGTGTATTGAATTTCCTTCCTTGATTATTATTGTCTTAGGGGCAAACTTTTATAGGTCTGTTCACCTGAAAATGTTGCTGGAAATGTGTTATCTGGAAAGAATGATGTAAAGAGTGACAGTCTGTGGCGATTTGGTCTAAGTTACCCGTGAATACTGAGGATAGAAAACTAGAAATATTGTTTTTTTCTTTTTTCTTTTTATATATATTTGTATCTGAATGAAAGTTTATGAAGAAAGGACGATATGTGGTCGCTGAAATTCGAAACAACTTACTGACTCTTGTAGCTTTAAAGGAAGAACATTGCATTGGATGATGTCGGAATTTGGGATTTGAAATTTGATTTTTAAGGATGAGTCATACATTATAGAGTGATGCCCCCTACATTTTTTCTCTTTTTGCTCATCATTTGCTTTAAGTCATACCTGTTTTAAATTTTGAATTAAAAAATATGATTTTCGGTGACTATCTATCTTTTCAATGCTGATTGTCTGATGTCTGTACTTACAATGTTTTTCTTCCTACAGTATTGAAGAGGTTGCATTCAGCTTCAATGGAGGAAAAGATTCAACAGTATGTTCTAATATTTATTATCTTTTATTACTCATCAGAATCTATGGCCTCATTAATGATGACAGTGAGCTTTGGCATGCAGGTTTTGTTGCACATACTCAGGGCTGGCTATTTCTTGCATAAAAAGGGGCAAAATAGTGTCAATGGGGATTTAAAAGATTTTCCAATTCGAACAATATATTTCGAGAGCCCTTGTGCATTCCCAGAAATAAACTCATTTACCTATGATACTGCCGCTACGTGAGTGAAACTTCTTTCTTCGGACTTTATATATATATATATATATATATATATATATATATATATATTAATTCGTCACTGCAGTTTAGATATTATGCTGAAGTGATATTGTCCTATATTAATTTTTATAGTTGTTTGTAATTTTCTACGTGGAGACTTGTCCTTTAAAGGTTGAACAATTAATGGTTTTTTCTTGTGCAGATATGGGTTGCAAATTGACACCATTAGCTTAGATTTCAAATCTGGTTTGGAGGCTTTGCTAAAGGAAAAGCCAATTCGGGCTATCTTCCTTGGAGTTCGAATTGGAGACCCTACTGCGGTATCCTTATTTCTTAACCATGAGACAGTTTTTTGTTTTAAATTACATATTCTCTGATCTCCTGTTTGTCCAAAACTCAATGCTGTTTTCTGAATGTGCTTGAGGCTATGTTAAAATCCACTTTTAAAAGCAATACACAATATATGAACATCTTTCTTAAAACTGCACATGTATATAATTATTGATATGTAGATTTTATAAAGTAAAAAGCTAAGCTACATACTCATTACTCAGTAAGTTGCAATCTAGTAAAGATAAAATGGCTTAAACCATCACAAGAATGATGCTTATTATACCATTAAGTTGCACTTGCATTAGCTCATAACTTCCAGTGTTCCTAGAATACCTCAGCATTGTTATTAGTCTCATTATAAATGACCGTTATACATATTATGCATACTTTATGATGTGCCAATACTACAATCATTGAACATTTTTAGCATGCATTAAATATCTAAATGTTAAACCTTCAATTTTCCATGCTATAGCGAGCTCAAAATCACTGGAATTTGCGCATAGAGCAAATTCAACCTAGATTTTGGTTCCTCAATTTCTGTATAATCTTGCTTTTAGTTTGAAAATCACCAGAATTCTACCTACTAGTAATCAGAATATTTATAAAAAGATCACCTCTAAGCTTTTGAGGAAAGGATAATTAGGGCACTTGTGCAAAATCATTTTTTGTTTTGAAGATCTTCTAATGCATGTGAATATTGAAATTAATCAAGAAGTTCGGCAGTGTGCATTGTTTTTTTTATTTTTATTGAGGTTCTCTTAATTATTAGTTCTTACAAAATATATCTTTCATATATTGGGCCAAACCTGAAGATGTTTTCAAAAGCCTAACACTAACACATTCCTTAAAAAATGATTCAAATTTCTATTCAATTCAATATGTAAATATGCGTCAAAGTCAAATTACTTACCAGAATCTTGATTTACCACTTTTAGTTCCTCAAGGCTATTCTCAAACATGTCCATTCAGAGTCAATTTTTAACAAAACGTCAAGTGTATGGCCTAAGTAAAAAGTAAAAGCTTAACATGTATGCTTGATTTCAACGAATTTTTTATTACAATATTTTTACAAAAACTGGAATATTAACGTATTATATTCTTACATGTGTGCTCCTACCTTACAGGTTGGTCAAGAACAATTCTCCCCAAGTTCACCTGGGTGGCCACCTTTCATGAGGGTGAATCCCATTTTAGATTGGTCATACAGGTTTGATTCTTTTTTCTCTGCAGTTTCTTCATGCTTTTAATTAAGTATTAAAACCAGTGCTTATATTTAGTGCTTTTCTTTTAAATTCTTACCTGAATGACCAAGCAATATAAAGATCTGAAGGAATAATATTCTCTTGTAAGCTCATTTTGGTTGGAGTCAACTTTGTTATAAATTATTTCTTTTTGTTGTAAATTCCACACTTACAAGGTGACTGGATCTAGGGTCAAGATCATCCCCATCGTATCCATGCTTTTGTCACACTCTTCATGCTCGGCTCACATTGACCTTGCCTTGTCTTTCATATGGGCAAAGGGCTTTTGTTGGGCATGAATTTTACATCACGCTCCTTGCTTCATTGCAACTATTTGGTTGCATCTCCTCGTTCCATTTTGGCTGGATAGGCCCAAGTACAACCTAGGTTAAAATTACTATTTGCATTTGTTCCATAAAGAAAAATAAAGGAAAAGTCATACAATTAATGAGGCCAAGGAATACAAAATAAAGAAACTAACAAACTATTTTGGTGAGCAAGAATATCTTCTCTTGTTATGCTCCTAGTTATCTTCCTCGAAATGATGTGTTATTGTTCTTTTTCTTTTCTTTATCTCCATTTGTGTACTCATCACAAGGCTGCCATCACATATTTGGTAGGGTTGGATGTTTATGTTTATTTTCCCTTAAACATTAGTGAGAAAAAAAAAATGTGTTTATTAGTTGTGTGAGCAGTTGCACCAAGAGATAGACTACCTCATTACCAAATTGATTTATTCTTTTCCTCAGTTATATATCTAAGCTCTCCCCTTTTGTATACAGTCATATCAGTATTGTCCTTAGTACACCATATCTTAGATTTATAGTCTTTTGGAAATACACAGACTTTCGTATTTGGTTAGCCATGTGGATGAATAGTTAGAGAAAACTAGAAAGCCTCTTGTAAACCCTGAGGGTAGCTTGTTAAAACCAGAAAAAGACTTTACTCTAAATGGATTTTCTTGAAAATTAGTACCCATTTTCTTTGTTTTCATTCTCCGTCTTCACTTTCTAATGAATAAATTGAAAACAATGTGACAATTTTGTACTGAAAAGGTCAAACAGAAGAAAAAAACATGAAACCAACACCCAAGTGAAGAGACCCTTATTTTCTTGATATAACTCAATGACATTGCTTGATCCTTGTAGTCAGTCCCATCTAATGGGACAATAATGGTTGTTGTTATAGTTTATAACTTGAAATATAATTTTATTTTAGTAATCTGAATTTTTTGAAAGCGCAATTTTCTTAGCCAAACAACTTGGATATTATTTGGTTTCCTTCCATCTATTGACATATTAATTTAGTAGCACTATCACTTGGAAAATGTACTGTTCGTTTTTTTCCATGATTATTTATGTTGGCGCTTTTGGAATGTGATAATATTAATTGCTTCATTTACTTATGGTGGCTATATTTCTATACAGAGATGTGTGGGCCTTCCTTTTAACTTGCAAGGTGAACTATTGCAGCCTTTACGATCAAGGGTAATACTCAATAAATATGATGAACCTTATTGTTGGATTTTATTATGTCTGCTTGCCATATTTTTCTTTCTTTTTGTTTAATATTTCCCTCCCAAATAGGGGACAATAGGAATATAATTTGATGAATATCTGATAATTTTTCTTTTACATCATTTGTGAACAATTTAAAAGGCTTCAGTAAACATGGTTGACATTTATTGCTGAACGTAATAATTGGTCCGTGATGGTTGACATTAAGTTGTAGTTGTTTGTGATTATTCAGGGAATTTAGGTGTGCAATTTTTCTTTATTATTTGTGCAGTTATACTTCAATTGGGAGTATACACGATACAGTTCCCAACTCATTATTGTCCGTCAGCAATTCTTCCTACAAATTCAAGCCTGCATATTTACTTGCTGATGGAAGATTAGAGAGAGCTGGGAGGGCTAAAAGGCCATCTTCTACTGGTGGACAACTTCCTGTCGATAGCAATGGTTTGACTAGCCTGGATTCACATAAAAATAGCATGCTCACAGCATCGATCATTGCTGTGGGAGATGAGATTTTGTAAGTACCTCGATGTCACATGGATAATTGGATTTTGTGGAATATATTGGAAACTCTATCCTGTAGGAACTGGTATGACCTGCTTTATAATTTTCCATTGGGAGATTTCTTTATTCTATCAGACTATTTAGCCTGTTTTCAAGCTTTGGTGAAAGGATTTGCAAGCGGTTAACCTACTGTTGAATCTCTTGATTGTGTGCCTGATAGGTTCACGAAAACAGAGACAATAATAACACTCAGAGATAAATTAAAGTAGGGAAGGATTTTATTAGGAGCTGAATTTCTAAAGAAAACGAAAGAAAAACACTAAGGGTGTAGTGAATTTTATTAAATTTTTAAAATATATCATGCTGTGTAGTGAATTTTTTTATGATCCTTTTTGCTGTATTGGTGATGTTCTCTTTCTTTACTCTGTTCCATAGCTCAGGTTTGGCATTGTTGAAGATCAGTTGGGCCCTTATTTGTGTAGGAAGCTGCATTCGATTGGTTGGTCTGTGTTTAAACTTTCTGTTGTGCACAACAATGTGAGTTCATTTCTGCAGAAGTCCTACACGATTTTGTATGAATTTTTCTTTGCAGACATCATCACTTAAAGGTGTTATTATGGGTCTGTTGTTAATGACCCATATGCAAACTCTAAGTCAGGCATTCTTCATCTAATATTATAATTTCATGGTTTGTGACTTGTGTCTTCTGTACCAGATAGATTCTGTAGCTGAAGAAGTTGAGCGACAAAAATCTAAGAGTGATATGGTACTATACGCTCACTTGGGAAGTTATATACGTGAATTTCTTGATGATAAATGATGATGCAGCATATTTACCTGTCCTACTTATTGTAGGTATTTATATATGGAGGTGTAGGTCCACTGCATTCAGATGTTACCATAGCAGGCATTGCAAAAGCTTTTGGTGTTCGTTTGGTGCGTTATTTCCTGCAATTGCTGTATTTTTAAATTTGAGGCTACTATAATCATTCCCTAAATATGCCATGTCCATCAATATCTATTAGAGTTATTAATACTTCTTTTGCTAGAAGTTGTAGAAATTGCCTATCATATTGCTGTAAACAGGATTCGGTTATGGGTACTGTTATATTGTAATTGTCATTATATCAGAAAATGAGCAAATAATAACACAATCAGTTCAGATGGCATCTCAATTTCTTTGTTATCTCATCTTCCAAGAATCTCTATATCATTGTCAATTGATTATTTGCGTTTCATGTAGGCTCCTGATGAAGAATTTGAAGAGTATCTCAGGCATATAATCGGTGACCAGTGTACTGGTGACCGGAATGAGGTATGGGACTAATCCTCATTTTCGAAACTGAGACAATCACTCCCCACAATTTCTCTTTATTGGCTCAAGTGCTACATTGTCAGTTCCCTCAACCACTGGTTAATTATTACTTACCAAAATAAGCTAATTATCTATCACAGGTTTAAGTTTCTAATTCTAATTTATGTTGGTCTGGTTGAATTAAGCGCTTGTTTGATTTCAGTTGTCTGGTAAATGGGAGGCGAGGGTGAGACAAAGTGTTTTTTTTAGTAGTTGTACCGTAAGTTAGCAATGTACCCAACAATTACTTCTTTGGTAGGAACATTTGAACCGTGACTTCGTTAGTATGATTTGCATGCTCATGCGTATACAAATGCCAAGATCGTTAACTTTTTAAGGTCTAATCCGTAACAATGCCTCAGCCTAGATCAAGTCTCTCAGGGCTGTTCATTGTTTCCGGCATGTTTTCTGGAAACTCCTTTATTGTGCTTTGCTTTATAAGAGTTGGGTGGGAGGAAACAATGAGAATACACTAAAAGAATCTAAAGGTATAGCCATATATATTTCGATTGCTATATTTCCAACAAGACGTCAATATGCTTTTCATAATGCCCCGCACATTATACTGTCATGATGTTTTTAGTATGTAATTCATTCGTATTGATTTTTCCTTGCCTTTCACCTTTCAGATGGCTCAATTGCCTGAGGGCATAACTGAATTATGGCATCATGACAAATTGTCTGTGCCCTTGGTATGTTTTCAGAACATCGTTAATGAAAATTGTGTCCTTATGTCATTCACCAGAAATTTACTTTCACATTAAGGAAGAACTGAAGGAAAACTTTTGTACTTCTTCTCTTACTTTTGACCACCTCCTATATTGTATATGATGAAAATTTTGAAGTATTACTGGTTTTAATTGTGAGAGATAATTAATGTTTTTTGCAGATCAAGTGCCAAAATGTAATAATTCTTAGTGCAACAAATGTTTCGGAGCTGGAAAAGCAGTGGGACTGTTGGATTGAATTAGCAAAATCTAGTGACCTACTAGCATTGCTGGAACCATATGTATCAAAGAACGCGGCAACCAATTTGTCAGATGTATGTACTCGTACTAACTTTCCTATATAATGATGCATCCGCATGATTTCATTCCCTTGTGCTTTGAAGATTATTTGGAATTTTGTTTTTATTTTCCGTGTGTTGGACACAATTACTACCTTCATTTATATTTCAGTTATAACGTGTTCTGCAGTCTTTGTCTATGCTGCGAGACTCATCATTATGTATAACATCCTTTTTTTTACTTTTTGTGCTGATTGGCCCATGTAAATGCAAGTACGCAACATTCGATTTTGCTTCCTTGCAATAAAAAGATCAGAGATGCATTTGACGTGTACTCATATATCATTGATGAAATTCTTAAAGCATGAGACAATTTATTCTGATGAGTCTTGTTTCTCTGCTACTTTTCTTTCCCGAGCTCATCTGATTTTACGAAACTGCAGGTTGAAATTGCTCAACCTCTGTCAAAGCTTTGCCTTGAATTTCCTGACCTTTATATTGGTATGAAGTTTGTAAGTTGTTGTTGACGTTTACCAGTTATGACTTATTATCTATCTATATTTTTTTATTTTCTTCTTTGTAACATTTAGGTTGTTACCGCAAAGCCAGATATGGATCTCTTATTGTTAGCTTCAAAGGAAAGGTAGAACAAAACTTCCCTATTCTAGTATCTGTTTTAAGAAAACAAGTTTGCCTGCATATTTACCAGTTCTAATTTTATGACAGGACCTAGCTCGCATTGATTCAGCTATAAAAGCATTGCACAAGAAGTTTCAGCCTGGTGCATTCATTGAGATGAACTAAGATGATATTGTAAATGCTATGGTTCATATCTTTTGGATGCCAACAGAATGAAAACCTTTCATGGGATTGAATCTTATCATTCTGATATACTAAGATGCATTGGGATACAGATGGAGCGGGAAGAAAATCAAGGGTGCTGCTGTGTTGGTAGAAGAAAGAACAATGGTACAAGCAGGTGGCTGGAGATTCAATTCTATTGCCATTCACAGCACTTTTAACTTCTTCATGGGGGCATGGACAACCTATTGATTATTGTAGAATTATTATTAAATTATCTCAACTTACAGCACCACCTTTTACAAATATAAAGTTTTCTTCATTGAAAATCCAGCGATTAAACCTTTAAACTAGCAGCTCGAATTGCATGTTAGCTTTGGCTGCTATATACCTGATTTTTATGCTGATTTAAACTACACTTTCTCTATCTGGTGTATGAACCATTTTGATTATTTTAACCATTCAACAGAGGCATAATTTGCCCAATGCTCCAAGGTATATTTAGTGGGAAAGTCAACGTACACTTTTCGTTTTTTGGACATTTTGTTGTGTGCAAGTATACACCTCTCACCAATTCTAGTGTTGTTCAACAGTTAAAATCCCAAGGAGTCGATTTAGATCCTCTCACTGTGGAGGAACATAATATCATTATATTTGATAAACAAAATTGTTGTTTGGTTCATGGGTAATGAGTAATTTAATCCTAATATTTGTAGAGTTTATTTAACCTGGTCACTTAATTTATTTTGTCCTGAATTTAGTTCTAATTTTGTTTAAGGATTCGATGTGGTAGTTAAATTGACATTGTTTGCAAATTACAAAAATCAAAACCGAGGAAGATTATAATTTACTATCTTTTGCAAACCATCCGTCACTAATGATTAAAATTTTTTTGGTTTGTCATAAATATTCATATAAATATTTATAATAAGGCAATGTTTTAGCAAGATCTTGATTATTCACCATATACCAAATAATTTAACTAAGAATGATATGGCATTTTTATGTAAATTTTTTGAACATAACCAAGTTAATTTATTCCAACTGACGTGTTTGAGAAAACATTATCCAATAATTGAGAATATTATTTTTTGAAACTAGAAAAAAAAATCCATATTTCAAATTTCTAGAAATTGGTTACTTCGACTTTTTCGTACGCCTCCTCCTAGTTACCAAAATTAACATATTGTTAAATTTCTTGACCATTAACTTCCATCTTTAAAATATGAGTTTGCGCGATTGTGAAACACATATTTCGTTGGATTGGAAAAGAACCAACAATGGAGGGAAGCTCAAGCATGGTGAGCAACCAGCATGATAAGGCAAAGAAAGGGTTGGAAGGCACTGCCTTAGATATACCCATCAACCGTTATGCCAATTTGAAAAGCGCTACCAGCGACGACGACTTCACCAATGTTCTCGCACACATCAAATCCTCCAAAACCCCCGTAAGCAACAGAATCCCTTTTGTTTCCAACTTTTCAACTTCACTGCATAAATCTGATTCTTCTGTTCTGTCACAAAATTCATTGCAGGCTGTTATCAATTATGGCGCTTCTTGGTATGTTACTGCTTCTCCCTAATAATATGTGGATTCTAATTGTTTTGAGCACCAGGTGTTTGATGTTGGAACTCTCGAAATCATTGGAAAGTCCAAACCTTGTGGTTAAAATTTTGTTTGCATGATATTTGGAAGTTTGTTTTGTTTGGGTTTGGAATAATGAAATTGAACATGATACATAGCACAGGGGATGCGGTTATGACCCAGGTGGCATGCGTTAGTTGTTGCAAATGCTAAAAACTCTGCTTAAAAAGTATAAAATGGAATTTTTTTTATTTGATCGTGTAAAAATGCGTTGTCCAATGTTTTTTTAATCCACTTCCGATGAAACTTTCTCCTTGGGGAGCGGTTACAATCCAGGTGGCTAAGAAATTAAAAAAGAACAGTTATTTATTTGAACGTGTAAGAATGCATGCTTCTATGTTTTTTTATGCACTCCAAATGAAAAACTCTTTCAAGGACAGTGGTTTGGAAGATCAGCCGTTAATGACTATTGTTTCCTGGCTTTTCAGGTGTCGCGTTTGTAGCCAAATTCTGCCTGCATTCTGCAGACTGAGCAATAATTTTCCGAAGCTTACCTTTGTGTACGCAGACATTGATGAATGCCCGGAAACAACTCAACACATTCGCTACACCCCAACCTTCCAATTTTACCGGAATGGGGAAAAGGTGGATGAGATGTATGGTACTGGAGAAGAGAGGCTCCATGATCGCCTGTGGTTGCACTCTTAACTACTCCGCGTAAGAGAAACATTATGTTTGCAATTTCTCTATCCATGTAAGTAGCACTATCATCCATGAATAATTTTTGTGAATTGTAGAACAAAATCTAGTTATTCTATGTCTCCATAAGAAATTTTCTTGGCTTTAATTTCTATTTTAGTTCTTGCAAAATTAACTAGTTTTAACTTTAGTCTCTAGAAAAAAAAAGACTATATGTATCCCTCTTTAAGTTGAAATTTTGCTTCTATCTCAATTATCAAGGGATGCTTATTGTTATGTAATGGGCAAAAGTTCAATTGACTATTCCAAATAACATTTACGAGTGTTATTTTTTTTATTGACAAATGTCAGTATTTTGTTAGTTGAGAAAGTTGAAGGCACAACTTTCTCCTACCTCCCCTCTCAATCTCTTCGAACTAACCTATAACTCTCAAAAGTTAGTGGGAGGAGTTCAACCCACAACTTTTTCCACCCTCCCTTCCCTTCCAACTTTTACTACTAAGTCAACCTTAACTACACGAGTGTTAATGGTATAACATCAATATGTGATACATTCAAAAGAGTTTCAGATTCTTAAAATAAATATTATTTATTACTTTAAAATGAAATTTAGAGATCAAAATCAGTAATTTTGAACTTTAGAAGGATTAAAACCAAAGGAAATTACAATGACTAAAACTAAAATTTGTTCATCATATATAAAAAATTGTTCTATAAGAACAGACTAAAAACATATTAAAGGAAATCTTGGTTTTCACGAAGTAAACAATTAACTAACACCCTCAAAATTCAAATGAACATTATAAGTTTACACCAACTACCCAAAAATGAAGAAAGATATCTCCCTCCTCCCTTTTCTAGTCCAAACTGTGAAACGTATCTTCATTAAGAGATGTACGCAGAGAAGCTTCTTTATTTTCCTTTTACCCAAAATCTGAAAGATGGCTACGATGATAGCCACAAGTAGCAACGAATTCGATCGTGGGTGGCTGACTTAAGCATTAGGCTTGAGGATCTTCACGGTCTCCCAAGTGAAATCAGGATCATCACGTCCAAAATGCCCATAAGCAGCAGTTTTCAGGTACCTGCACTTGCCTCCTCTCATGAGATCAAGATTGATGGCAATCATTCCTGGCCTGAAGTCAAACTTCTCCTTGATCAGAGCCAAGATGTCCTTGTCTGGAATCTTTCCCGTTTGGTATGTGTCTACAAACACTGAAAGGGGCTCTGGGACTCCAATGGCATAAGAAACCTGCACAAGACAACGTCGAGCAAGTCCTGAAGCTACCACACTCTTGGCTGCTTGCCTCACAATGTATGCGCCACTCCTATCAACCTTGGTTGGGTCCTTACCGGAGAAGGCACCGCCGCCATGAGCACCCCAACCGCCATAGGTGTCTATAATGATCTTCCTTCCGGTGAGTCCTGCATCTCCATGTGGTCCACCAATGACAAACCTACCAGAGGGGTTGAGGTGGAAGATAGTTTTGTCATCAATATATTTGGCTGGGATGACGGGTTTGATCACTTTCTCTTTCAAATCTTCAGCAATTTTCTCATTTGTGACAGTTTCATCATGCTGAGTTGAGATGAGAACTGTGTGGACCCTGATAGGGATCATGGCTCCATTATCGTTCTTGTACTCAACTGTCACTTGGGTTTTACCATCCGGCCTCAGCCAGGGACATGTTTTGTTCTTTCTCACTTCAGTGAGCTTGGCACCAAGTTTAGTAGAAAGCACATGAGTGAGTGGCATTAACTCCGGTGTTTCATCTGTGGCATAGCCAAACATGTGGCCTTGGTCACCAGCACCAATTTCCTCTGGCTTTTTGGTCATGTGACCATGAACTCCTTGAGCAATATCTGGACTCTGCTGCTCAATGTTGACCAGAACTTTGCAATTGTCAGCATCAAGACCAACATCTGCCGACACGAACCCAATGCCTCTGCAAGTATCTCGAACTATTTTCTCGTAGTTCACATTGGCCTTGGTTGTTATCTCACCAAACACCATAACCATGTTAGTTTTTGTACAGGTTTCACACGCCACCTTGCTGTCTGGGTCTTGCTCCAAGCATGCATCCAGGATGGCATCTGAAACCTGGTCACACAACTTGTCGGGATGCCCTTCGTTAACAGATTCTGAGGTGAAGAGGAAAGTTTCCATCTCTGGTGTTAAGAAAACAAAAGGGGTTAAATTGTGCTTTAGAGAGAAACTGTGGAAGCAATTAACTTGACAATTAGTGCATATTCTATTCCATGGACCTAAAATACTGATTTTATTACAAGAATCAAGAACTTAAATCAAATGATCAATATTTAATTTTTGCTGCACCTATTCTAATGGACATATTTACTCTTGGTATATATTTGATAGACATGGACTATTAATGTAAAATTTTTGTATTGTCAGCCAATTAAAAAAAATCTTATATACAACTTTTCATTAATTATAAAAGTCATTAAATGTATGATGTATGATGATTTTTATTTTCGAGTGGAGGTCAAAATGTATATTATTTATTTATTTATTATGAGATGCTTTTTAAAAGATAAAAAAAAAAATCTATCATTTTTCCTTTTTGTATAAAGTTCAGGTGCAAAGAAAATGAAATAAAAGAATATTCAATAACTTTTATTTGAAATCTGAGGATTTTATGCAGGTCCGTGAAAAGAAACAAATTGCAATAACTGTTCTGATGTCCGTGGTTAAATATCCAAGAAGTAAAACTAATGGCGAGAAAGAGAATTAAATATATTTTCGGTTCTTTATTTTTAAGTAAAAAATAGAATTAGTTAAGAAACTTTGGATTGATATAATTTTTTTTACAGAAATACATATATTTAATTATTTTAAATAAATTTTTAAGTTTATTTAAAATTTGAAACATTTTTCTTTATATTAAATTTTGGATCTACAAGAAACTAAATTGAATTAAAGTTTAAAAAAAAATATTAATTATAATTTTTATTCAAAACTAAGATATCTAAAACAAATTTAACCCAAAAGAAATGAGCTAGTTGCAGTTCTTTTCTTTTTCTAAAAAAAAATAACACATTTCTAAAGCTACACCTGGTTGCATTATAGACACAAATCCCAAATCACACAACCATTGTTTAATTACTTCATCGTTCAAACCCAAACAGAGAATCATAAAGACAACATCAAGCATGGAATACATGAGCAAACATAGATCTGCGATGCTGCACAAACAACAGCAGTATATCATCGCAGGAATAAACAAATCCAATCAAGTCGACAACGTTAAAAAACTTGCACGCCTTAGCTCTCCATATAAACACATATTTTTAAGAAAACAAATTGATGAAAATTGAACAATCACGTATAAAACTTGAATTATCATAACAGCTAGATCTATAGCAGGATGCCAAATAAACAAATTGTAAGACGCAGACATTGTTTCAAGATCTGAATACTGGTAATGCTGAAAGAATCAATGGATGAAAAGTAAATTGTACGAGGTGAAAGTAGAAGAGATACATACCAATAATGCTCGGTGGTTTAAGAGAAGAAGAAGAAGAAGAAGAAAGGGGAATGAGAAATCAGAAAGGTGAATAAATCAATGCTGAAGGGAAAGCAAAGATTTCAGAAGTTATATGTATTTATACATGGAGACACACGTACTACACTTTCAGAAAATTCTACACTTTCAGAAAATTAAACGACGAATGACTCGCTCACATTTCTCTCCTACTTTTAACTCTCATTCTTTGTATGTCTTTATAATATCACCTTTTTTTTAGGTTGTTACTACTTCTTTCCTAATGTTTATTAACTTCTCATTTTGTATAATATACATGTTAATATCATATTTTTAAACACTTAATAAACATCTACTATTTTTCCCTATCTCTTTGTATAACAGCATAATTAAAGTTATAATATTTAGTATATTTTTTTAATCAATGGAATCTCAAAGACATTAACTGTCTAACTCTACAAATATTGATTTTATTCCCCTGTTTGTGCTGAGAAGTGGAAATGAAATTACTTGTAAACCAGCCTATGGCTTTTGCTCATTAATTTTGAAATAAAATGTAAGAGAACGTAACACTTGATTAAGTTCCAGTTGTATGTGGTAATTGATTCCTAATTGAAGTCCAAATGAAGCATGAATAATGTCTCTGCATTTCTTTTTGTAATAAAATAGTTAATTATAATGTACTGTATGAGAATTGAACAATTATATTCTCTTTAGAGTTAGCTTACTTGAGTCGAGTAAGATTTGATTAGTTCCTGTTGGAAAAAAAAACATACATTTTTAAAATTTGTTATACTTTAAATTAATGTATTAGATTTTTTTTTTTATCGTTTGTCCTCCATAACATTTTGGTCCGAGGACTTGAGTAAAGGCTGCATAAGAAATTATTTTTTGTAATCTTTCCCTTCAATTATAGCAAAATACTAAGGTTCGAATTTTTAATAACTTTGTTTTTATTTAATTAAATTAGTAAAAATAATAAATTTTTGAAATTTAATTTTTAAAATAAGTAGGTTAAAATTTTATAATTTATAATTTTTATGTATAAGTTTCGTAGAAATTATAACTAAAACAATATCAAAAATTAAATTTTAATTAGCTGAAGTTAGAAAATGATGAAATTCCCATGAAAACAAACTTAATTAATAACAAATTCGGTAATACTTATTAGTAAATACATCATAAGCAAGAAACACATTTTGAAGTAAATACCTATAGAATATTTCTTTCTGTACCTCCATAGTTTCTTTTTGCACCTACATGACTAAATTACCCTTAATTAAAAGAATAATAAAAAACCTAACATTGGGAGAGATATTTGGTGCAAATTCTTCGTCTCATATTAGGGTTTGTTATGACTTATTAACTTCCTCTTGTTTTATGATTTTTTGGAGTTTAGATTCATCATCTCCTAATTCTTCGTCTCAAGCGATCTAATTTATGGATTTATCAAATTCTACTTCAAATGAATAATTATCATTGTCAATTTTATTATTTGAATTCCTGAATGTTTATCTTTGAATTCCACTTTTTTTGTTTAATATTTTTAAAATAGAGAGAAGAGACATCACTGTTTGAAACAAGATAAAGGAGGAAAGAGTTAAAGGCAAGGTGACACATGACATGAGTCGCATCATATTGAAATGTCACCACATCTAGAAAGTACGTAAAAATATAAATTTAGAAGAAAAAAAAAACATTTCATTGTTCCTTGTTAATTTTCAAAAATCAGAGGTTTTTTCCTATACTTGAAAATGAAAACGATGTTTCAAACACTTTTTTTTTTCATTTTTAATCATGCATAAATGAAAAATATGAAATATTCGAATCAAACAATCATAACATTTTGTACATCGATCTGTTATTCTCTAATTTTTTATACAAATTCAGAAAATATAAAAATGATGTTATTTTGAGCTTTAAAAATGAAAAATAAACAAAAAACAAATATTTGCTTCCAAATGTTAATAAAAAAAAAATTATAAAACGAATAAGATCTTAGAGGGGGAAAAACAACTTCCTATTGACTTAACAACGACGGCGTCAAAATCTAGCTTATGAATTCAAACGTTTAATTAGCTTAATCATATATAGTATAATTAATTTGCTTATATGTTGGAAAGTTAATAAAGGTTTTAATTCTTTGTAAGTGAGTGATGTAAAATTTGGTATCTTCATAAATAGAAATATACGTGTTGTGTAAGTTACACATTTAACAACCATTTACAATTACATAGGTTTCGGTTACACCAAAAGATAAAATTTCCAGACTTCATCCATGATTATTTCAAAAGTTAAATACGATTTTAGTTCATAAATTTTATTGTGAAATTAAAATTGTCATTATCTTAAATTTTTAAACATTTTAGTTTCAAACTTCAAATAAATGGATAAGTTATTTTAATTCAATGAAGTCAAGTTTTTTTTGTGTATTAAATAATGTTCTAGGCTAATATTTGAGCTAAAATGTGTAATGCTGTAAATAACTCAAATGTTAACTTAAAATATCATTTAATACGTCAAAATAAATTTACATAATTGGGTTATAAGGAATATATTTATTCATTTTTTAAATTTTATAACCAAATTATATTGAAGTTTAGAATAAGAACGAATTTTAATTTTGTGTTCAAGTTTAGGGACTAAAAACATATTCAATTTATATTTTAAAAGTGTTAACCTAAATAGTTAAACTAAGGTTAACAATTTACTTTCCACCAAAAGATCAAGAGAATGGTTAGAAATTCGACTAAAAAAACGGTTCAGAAATGTATAAGAAAAAAATGATAAGTTAAATTATTGATGAAATTTCATTGACAAAAAAAAAATATTATCAACAAATATTTCTATTAGTAATGAATATGTCGGTACAATTTGTTAGTAATATCCATTGATAAATTAAATTTTTTATCATCGACAAAAATATTTGTTGGTAGTGAATTTGTCGATAACATCAATTGGTGAAATCCATTTGTAACTATAATGTTTATTATCAATGAATTTTGCTAGTAAAATGGTACCAAAGTTTCCATTATAGGGTTTGACCATGTCATGGTAAAATTCACCGGTAAAATAGGCGTTAAATGTTGCGATTGCGATGACGAACACGATAATAGTGGTAGAGGAGGAAGAAAATGAAGAAGTGTACAACAAGAAAATACCATATTGTTAACAAAGTTTTACTTATAGAAAAAAATCGTCAGTAAATACCGTTTTACCGACGAATTTTACTAATAGAACAAAGTTATGGGTAAAACGGAAATATTCATGGATAATTATCGATGAATTTTAGAATTTTAATTATTGACAAATATTTATCAATTATGACAAATTTCGTTAGTAATTCAAAATTTGTATTCATGACAAATGTTTGTTACTAAATTCCATTTGTAAAGTGGGCGTCAAAGATATTTTTTAACAAATAATTATAGATGGTTTAGGTTGTCGGTAATTATTGATGAATTTTTTGTTATCAGTAATTACTGACAATTTTTCTTATATGGTTGTAAAATTTATCAATGAGTATTTTACCAACAGTTTTTTGACCGTTGGTAATATTAGCAATTATGTTTTATCAACAATTTTTTGTAATTTTTGACAAATTTTTGTTGTTATCGATGAATTTTATCCATCAATAAATCTGTGTTTTATTGTAGTGAAGAAAGAATAAATATAAAAAAAGAGAAAAAAAGAAAAAGAGAAGGAAGAAGAACACCAAATCTTAATATTTATCAATAACCAAAATTCATCAGTAATTACTAATAAAAAATTATCAAAATTTTTTTGTTATTGATAAGCAAATTTTACTAATGAACATTATATTGATGATTATCGATATTATTTTCTTGTAGCATATATAAATTGAATGAGAAGACATTAATTTAAGAAAAAAACTACTAATCACACTTCACATGGAGACATAAGAATTTTGGAAGGAAGTAGGCAGAAGACTTTTGAATCCTCCTTACATTGAATATTGTAATGAAGAAGATGAATGGATGAAGAAACATAACGGTGATGAATTTGAAGGTCCCGTAGTTCCGTCACATCATTCTCTACCAGAAAGTAGAACGTGAATTTTATTATATTTTGGTGACTCAAGATTTAATTTGGTTGCCTAACACACCTAAGACTCATTCTAAGGACACCAACCCCAAAACCAATCTCACAACCACAACAAGACACAACCTATTTAGTTTTTCTTTTCCAATTATTTGTTTTCATTGCTTTATTAACTATTTAGAAAGAGTATACATTTTTTATCATTATCATGTTTAAATTTATATTAAGGAATTTTGGTTTCGTTACGAGCGTCCTACATGTCGGATAATTTGCTTAAACTAAATTAAATCAGTCATTGAATTAAATTATAAAAATTAAAATAGATTAGTTTATGCGTTGTAAAATGTGTATCATATGTACATGAAGGAAACATTTAAATATACACTATCTTATCATTTAAGTTTATATTTGAGTAGTTATGGATCTTAAAATAGCTTCTAAGCTATGAGTCAACCCAGCTTATTACAGGTATAAGACGAGTTGGGTTAAAGAAAATTTAATTTTTTTAAAAGTGGGTTGAACTGAGTTCATCTCATTTAGCTCACAGGTTAAACAGGTTCGAATCAAGTTGAAGGTGAATTGATCCACTTAATCCACTAACATTTTTTTACATTTTTTAATTTTTTTTGTTATAATTATTTAGCTAACTATATGGATTCACATTTTCATATTTTTAATTACAAGGATGTTGCTCAATAATATTTTAATAGTTTGATGTATAATTAATTTGTTTGACACGTTATATATGTTGATACTTTAATTTTTAACTATTATCTTTATAACAATATTTCAAGAATTAGATGAACACTTTGATTCCACTATTATAAAAAAATAAATTAAGTCAATTCACTTTCATTGTAATGTAATAAATAAATATAATAAATTGTAAAAAAAACATTTTTAAGTGAGTCAAAATTGGATTGCAAAATTTTTGGTTCACCAAGAGAGTGTGTCGGGTTGAACATACTCCTTTTTAGCTCAATATGGATGAGTCGGGTTGACTCACTTTGATATTTTTAGTTGTAGCTGGATATTAAATTTTTATTTGTATTATAAATAATTTTGTTAAAAGTTGAAAAAATAAATCAAACCAATAAATATGGGTTTCATACCTGTTTAATTGATTCTTTTTATTTTTATGGTTAAATTCCTATATCCATTCTAAATTTCATTACAAGAGATCCACTATGATGGATCAAGGTAGACTATATATTTAAACTTGACATCGGTCAAAGTAATGCTATTTCATTCATTAGGCTTTAACATTGGCTTGACCAAAGCTAAAACGTAATTAATGAACTGAATTACTTTAAATCCTCTTTCAATTAATTTAAGCGTTAATTTTAGTTGTTATTAAGACTATAATGTCATCACTAATATTAGGTTGGACCAACACAATAATGTCAATTTAAAATTAATAATGCTTTAATGTTGCGCTAAAGGGTTGTAGGATAAAAAATTGAACCTTTGCGGAGGAGTAACATAGATGACAAGCCTAGCAATATTATTTGCATGTTAATTTTGTAGAGAAGTTAAAAGTGATTTTGTAGTATGAAAAAAAGCTAATAAATAAACACAGATTTGCAATAGTATTTGCAGATGTGATTAATTATATTTATATTTAGAGATTAAGAAGATACAAATATTTATAATAAATTTATCGTCATTCTCCTATGGGATTCAAAATTACTATTTATTTAAATTCAATTTAAAATTTAAATTGAAAGTCCCACGTCAATTAAAAAGAAAATAATTTTATAATAAATAAGTGATGTATTACAAGCTTGAAAATTTCATATCAATTAAAGATAAGATAATTTAATAATAGATAAGTGAAGGATAAAGTCACCTTCCGTATATATTATTGATTTTACATAACCTGGCATATAAAAAATTAGAGGTTAAGCATAGTTTTGTTGTTGGTGTTCTAGAACTATTGCAGAAAGGATCGTGGCTTTTTTCCGACCTCTAACGAGTGGTCCCCATGCAGAAGAATATTTGTAGAACACAGAAGATGACAAGCAACTTTTGATTTTGTCGTTCCTTGATGGATTATTAGAAGCGAAGAATCCAAGAAGAAGAAGAAAAACACCCAGAGTTTGTTCCGTGGTGGAACCTACCCATCATAGACTTCTGAACCAACCTTTTCATCTTTTGCCATCTACTCATTTGTTCTTCTCCATTACAATACTTTACTATAATATCTTCCAAACACCAAATATGCTTTTTTGGATTCTTAGCTACCTATTCATGCATCATTAGTCTTCATGTGTACTCAGATAAACTTCACGTCTATAACAGTACCGTTCCATCATTTTAATATAACAAATTTTGTAGTTTATATACACTCACACTCGTCTCGCGTCTCTGTAATTATCAATACATCCCAAAATTAAAAGGCTTTGTACTTGTTTTTCTTTTCATTTTATTCACCAAACACTATCCGTTACCACCACCACTACCTATACAGCAATTAAGATTAATCATCTGGTCTTTTCTATGTTCCTTTTAATATTCATCACTTTGTCAATTCAATACTATTTTTAAACAGCATCTTATGGCGTAAAATATTTATAGTTCTTTGCTATATAGTTTATGTACAATTACATAAGTATGTATGTAAGATACTATATGTTGTACAACATGCCAAATTACTTGGATATTGTTAGCAAAAAACATTAATGGCACCGGTCGCACGTAGTAAATAATAAATATCATTTTCTTCGCAATGATTTGTGCAACACATGACAATTCTCGTAATTCACAATTCAATTAGACAACAAAGTTCACAAAAACACTAAGAAACTATTTTTGGTATTTTATCAAATAATTGATGTGCAATATAAATTTAACATATAGTGCATACAATTGTCAAAACTATATTTCATTCACTTCATTCTCATGTGTTTACAAACATCTCAATTTCATATTCAAGTTAAAATCAACTCACTAATTTAGTCAAATCCTATTCCTAGTGACTTTGAGCCTATGATAACTCATCAAAGTCCAATCCCTTAGATCATTAACAAGCAATCATGCATTAAGTTCAAGAGTTTTAAGATTACTAATGAAATCATGTTCTATCCCTAAATACAAGCTTCATTAGGTAGTCAATTTCATTTTTAGGTTCAAACCATGGGAGATCAAGGGCACACAACATTCTAACTTGAATTGGAATATATATATATATATATATATATATATATATATATATATATATATATATATATATATATATATATATATATATATATTAATAATACAAATTACACAAAAATTTATTCCATTACATTTAATCTCAACAAATAAGATCAACTCTCTATGGTGGAGGACCTAGGGTTTACAAATAGAAGAGAAAGGGAAGAAATGGAAACCAAAGAGAAGATGTAAGACCTCTCCCAAGGGTTTTTGCTTTCACTTCATGTTTTAATTGTGCCTCTCATTCACGTTTTCATACTCCAAATCGCAACTCATCTTCCTCTCCAACTCGAAAAGAGAGAAAGCCATCATGAAGAGAGAAGTGGGAGAACTTCTCAACACTCTTAACAACCTCCACAATGTACTATATATTGAACAAAGTTTTAATAAATCAGTAAGCAAACTCTCTTTGAATTGTTTCCACCAAACACCTTTTGTGTACACATTCTTCCTTCTCATGATTTATACATATCCAACAAATTTTGGCACATCAACATCATCACTGTTCAGTCCTGTGGCGCTCAACTCCAGACAATTTAACAACATGCTATATTTGAAGTACTGGAAGTGATCCCGGTGACGTCTGACATGAATATTTACTTCAAATTTATCCTTTAAGAACGTTATCAAAAATGATAAATAAAAACTAACAAGGTCAAACCACTTAGAATATTTTCTGATGAAGAGAAAATATGAATTTTAAACCAATTAATATTTAAAACTATATATTTCTCATTATCATAAAGGTATTCTATCATAAAAAAAAAATAGCATTTACTTGTTTTATAAGATTGGTGTTTTTTTTAATATGATATTATTCCATCATAAAAAATAGCATTTACTTGTTTAAGCTCATACATATAATCTTATTTAAAAGCCAATAAACTGGCTTAGTATGACACATAAATAAAGTTCACTAATAATAAATATTTTTTTATAATATTAGTTCATAAACAATACATTATCTTTATCCGTTTTTATACAAATTTATGGTATAGTTTACCCCGAAAGATTAGTCATGCACTCAACCATTTATTAGAAACTTGTAAGTTTTGATAGTAAGGGAAAGAGAAAAATTCTTTGATGAAAAAAAATAAATCATTTGACAATCTATTGTAAAGGTAAAAATGTCAACTTTTGTACTTGTAAAAAAAAAAAAAAAGAGAGCGTCAAATAAGTATAAAATAAAAATTTGTGACAAAAATTGTCCAGAAAAAACAGCCCTATTATAGCGGCTACAGATGGAAATGGGTTGCATGAAAAACCACTGACATATCATATCATGCAAAGTCACACATACAACTGTTAGAGTAGATGAAGTTTTATAAAGTTTGTGGATTCAAATTTTGCATTAAGTTTAATTTGTTTATCCACAATAAAAGTATATAATAACTTTTACGTTTAATTACTTTATTGGATTCATGGTTTATTTATTTTTATCAAATTTTATACCACTATTAATGTAATGTTAAATTTTTATTTGTTATTTTTCAAAAAAAAAAAATCTTTTTTTGTTAATAACAAAGAAAATAAAATAAGCAATGAGAAAATAAAGATAGTTAAACCTAATTTATGACGAAGAAGCCCAATTGTGGACAATATTGTTTTGTTTTCTCTTCCTTGTACCAGACTATAACTTTATCTAATATCAACAGTTAGTAGTAGACACTGTTTATGTTATCTTTTGTTTTTTTAATCTAGTATTAACTCTTTTTCTTTGATTTAACAAAAAACCAACACTAGCAATTAATTTTAATTGTTTTAAAGTGTGTGACAAATTAATCAACTTGAATACTAAATGACAATTTCCTTATGGTGAAAGTTGTGTCTATTAGGCAAGCCAGTATTGACTAGGCCATTATAAAGTTTCAATTTTCAACAATTTTGTTCTAGCTTTTTTCCCTTCAATATATTCTGAATAATGTTTAGGTCACAAATAATTATTACCTATAAAATGTATGAACCTTAATCCAGTCAAACTGAAATTAATGTGGGTTGAAAGTCCAGAAAATTTTGGTTTGTCGAAATGAAAAAATTGAAATTGTGAAGAGACTTGTGCAACACCCCAAGCTAGGGCATTAATAACATGATGTGGATGCTAAACATTGACAAGTTTATCGTTTTGGAACGGTCCATTGTGAAATTTTCCCTTTCCGATCATGCCACTGTCAAGAGATTAAAATTGAAAGGATAAACTTTTGCAACATTCCGATCACTGATATTTAATCCATTTTCATATGAGAAAAAAAAATAGTACTCACTGTTTTTCTAAATGTTGTTAAAGTTTTTTTTTTTGGAGGAAAAATATAATGATTTTTTTTATTTT
>Ga0214542_1000054_pt1 | contig 135819 bp, 63 predicted proteins | sample CNSS1metaG_FD_160096 | JGI IMG/M metagenome (GOLD analysis project Ga0214542, IMG submission 160096) | Root nodule microbial communities from cowpea collected in UCLA plant growth center, Los Angeles, California, USA - CNSS1 | ecosystem: Host-associated > Plants > Roots > Nodule | place: USA... | reverse complement strand
GTACCTATAAATAGGACTCGTCCTATCAGTAATGAGACACACATAAAAACAGAAGTTGCTCCCTACTCTCTCATTCTCTATTCTTCCTCTCCTTTGTCTCTCTTATTACCTTTATTTTATAACAGTTCCAAATATCTAAACTATCTATTTTTTCAGTGACCCCGTACTACTTATAATTTTCATAATTTATATCTAGTTTGCAAAGAATTTTTACTGTGACTTATTGGTTGACTAATTAGTCTTTAAATTTGTTAAGAAGATGAGCAACGGTATTTAAAAAAGGAAAATTCAAGTTAATATAAAAGCAGTTATTATTTTCTTTTTATGCAACAGTTCAAAAGTTAATATAGCAAGGTTAATTCACAAATTGCTATACAATACCTGGATAATTTAGGTTTTTTTCTTTTTCGAACATGTGAAAATGTGGGAAGAAGGTATGAAGGTTCTAAAAAAAGTTTTCTCAAATATTATGTATATGCTAAACTGAATGATTGAATGATACAATACAAACCAAATATTCATAAATAGAAGGTGTTAAGTGCAACAGTGATGCAAACTAACTTGAGCCATGAAGCCCACAATGGCTATACATGGATGCTTGTAGGCTTCTACTTCCTGCACCTCCTAATTTTTTAAATGAATAATATAAGTTAAATGTCTACCTATGCACTACTACACTAGAAATGACTTTCGAAACCGTCATTCTGAAGTAAAATAAAAAATAATATATCATTTGAAAATGACTTTTAAACACCTGCTTTAGATTTTTATATTTTGTACTCCAAATTGGGTGTTCTGAAATATAAAAAAACTTTTGGAATAAATAGTGCTTTAGAAAGTATTTTCAGATCCAGAAATATCTTCAGAAACATTCATTTTAATTTTGTTTTCTTACATTCCTCATAAAATTTTTGAAAGTCATTTTTTGGATTTAAAAATATCTTCCGAACATCCAATCCGAAAAATATTTAAGGTAAGAAGGTGTAGGGATTTTTATTATATTTTTAATGAGGGATTGTTTGGAAAGTATCACTTTTATGGGGGTGCAATTAGAAAAACAGAGAGGTGCAGGAAGTAAGAAGCAGACATACTTGTATGTGAAGCCCATTTAGGTATTGGTGATGTATATAGATGTGATATTTGTATTCGTGTTCCGGTAATTTTTTTTTCCTGCACCTCGATAAAAATATTCTACTGTATAGTTTGATTGGGAATGTTTTAAATTGAGGGGTTTGTAAAATTTTTGAATTATGGATAGAGAAACCAAAAGAAAGATTTAATGTTTCAGACACATAATAATGATTATGGTCCATATAATTTTAAACATTTCAGAAAGTTTATGAAAAGTAAGAATTAATTCTTAAATACTACAAAGACAGACTGAAAAAAACACATACTAATCAAATAATATGAATAATGAAGAGGAGAAAGATAAACTTTGTGGAGTTTTCAAATGAAGAGACATAACAACAACTTATCAAAAAATTTCATGTCCTCCAAAGTTAATCTCAAACTTGTGTGAGCTACTATACTTCACAATATTTCATTTCAGTAGAATCCAAAATTGTGTTTAGCTTAACAACCTAAATCGTGTCATATAGTTTATATATTACATACCAAAAAGAAGGAAAACAAATTATTAGTTGATTAATCAAATAAATTTTTAGATGTTTGTTATTTATTATGTCAAAGTTTATTAATGAATAACAATAATAAATTACAGGGTTAAATATATTTTTTATTTATCAACTTTCATTAGAAATTGGAATTAGTATCTATTTGAAATTTTGATTCAATTTAGTCCTCTAGTTTTATAAATGTGTGAATTTAGTCATTTTAACCAAATTTTGTTAACTTTATTTTACGTTTCAAATGCATCTCATGATAACATTTGAGTTGTTTATACCGTTTGATACATTTTTGCTTTAATGTTAGATGTGTAACACGTTTGAAACGTGATATGAACTTGATAAAAATTGGTTAAAATAATTAAATTCACACATTTATAAAGATAGAAAACTAAATTGGTTTAAAATTTCAAAAATAAATTAATTACAATTTATATTTTAAAAGTTAAGGACCACAAATATATTTTAATCTTAAATTATATATAATCTTACAAATCTTTTGAATCATCACAATAGAGCCTTAATAGCCAGCAAACCCAACAATATTCTCAAAACTAAAAAAATGGCACATCCACACTCAACAACACCTCAAAACATCTAGAGACAAAACTAAAACATGTGAGTCTAAGGAAATATCAAGAAATCTACTAAAGAAGGATTTTTGTGGTTAAACTAGTTTATGAATTATCAAACTCATTTAGAAAGGAGTTGCAGATCCCTTTACCCATCATTTGATGTCCTTTTGAGTTAAGCAGCTTCTCCGCCCTCCATTGGAGTTTGTTTTACTTTTTTAATTCACTCATAAAAAGTTGTATGAACTCTTATTTCATTCTACAAAGAAAAATAATGATATTTTGATAGTTAAATTTTGAAAATTTTTCAATAATTTAAGATGATATCTTTTAAATGATTTTCGAATACAAATAAATAAAAAAATGAAAAAAATCACTTAAAATATGGTAAAAATTATCGAGTAATTATTAAAAAATTATTTTTCTTCCGTAAAGAAAAGTGTTTTTCCTATGCTCTTTACGCACTTTAAATTTAATAAAAATTAACATTTTATGAAATGTTTGGTGTCCTTCGTTTTAGAGAATTTCTAAGTCATGAATAAGCATGATAATATTTCTATAGTGTATTCTTCATATTCTTACCTTTTTTATTTTATATTTTATTTCATACTTCGTTTCCTTGCCTATTTTATTTTTCATTTCACACTGTTTATTTGAAAACTTCATTTTTTATTTCACACTTTATTTACTTGATGATGATTGCAAGTTTAATAAAGTATCTAGACAAATGTTATTAAGTTTAAATCCTTTTATTGAATTAATACGTCTGTTTTTTTTTTCAAATTTAAAAACAATTACATCACAATAAAATATGTCTAATAAGAAGAAAAAGATGATACGACAACTTCAAATTAAGATATTTTGTTTTATAAATTATTTCCAATCCTTACAAAAATAATATAAACAGTTTTAAATATAAGTTTTGCTTAACATTTTGTAACTTTTAGTTATTATTTCATCTATAAGTATAAGTAAAATATGAATAATAAATATGGTACAATTATATAATTATATAAGCAGTTAACAATAAAAGAAATGAGAATTAAATACAAGAAATTATATATAGTAATAATCTAAATAGGCTCCAATCTTGTAGTACCAACTTGAGTGTTTTTACCGAAAAAAAAACAGAAAAGAAATGGCAAGTGGTGTGATATTATTATTGTTATGGAAATTTCCAATATTTGATTAGATTTTGAGTGGCCTAACAGAAGAATCAAAGTGTGACAGTAATTTAAGTTTGAATGCATTTATTGCGTCCTATCTGTCATCCAATATTAACCAACTAACTCTTTCAGCTGGACCCTCTCAATTAGTTATCGATCACAATCAACAATCTCATGTTCTCTATTTTTTCCTATTACCAAAACTTTTAGGAAATTTTTAATTAAAGCTACTAAAATTATAATAATCAATTTCAATATTTACGAAAAAAAAACTCAAACAAATGAATGAAATTTAAAAATAAAAAATCCCATGGCATAAATTTCTCAGCTATAGGGTGGACTATCTTAATTTATGGCTCACCGGTTGTCCATCACAATGACCTGTGATAGAAGGTAGATTTTTTTGAGGAATTCTTTTAACATAATTGTGTGTTGTTCCAAATTTCCACTGTTTTATCAAGAAAAACGAATTTGCAGATACATCCCAAATCTCAATCTCGTACTAGGACTCAAATGTAATTTACAGAAATAATGTTAGCTTGCATGAAATAAATGAATCTTAGTTGTTGATTATTTTGTTAACATATCTAATGGTAAATTTTAATGTCTCACGATTTCAGTGCTTCACAGGATCATGACCTTTTTCACTTAATAGAATTTCCACGAAAAGAAAAAGAAGAAAGAGGGTTTTTTTTTACCGTTAACGCGTTGAAATGTGAAGCTTCTTCTCCTTAAAGCTATACTGTTCTCCGCCAGCCAAATTCCACCGAATCCGTGGACTATAGTCCAAAGAATATAAAATTTCATGGCTCACAAATATCTTCCTGTTTCTCATTATTCAAAAGCAATAGAAAATAAATAAAAGTTAAGTTTTTCACCCTTCTCTTTTATTTTGGAGGATATAAAGAAATAAATAAAGTTGAATTTTATGAAGAATAGTTTCCTCTATCTTCCACGGTCCAATTTTGATTCAGCCATTCATTTTCCTGCGAGTCTCCTTTGTTTTTCTTTCTCGGTTCCTCTCTTCTTCTTTTTCCCAAACCAACACCCAGAAAGAGGGAGGGAGAAGAAGAAGAAGAAAAAGAAGAAGAATGGAGGGTGAGGGTGCGGCAGTGTGGCAAGGTGCGGTTTTGGGTGGAATACTTTTCTGGATTGTTTCTGCTTCCTACCTCGACGTTACTCGCAAGCTTAGATCTTTGTTTCAACCTTGGGTTTCTCATCATGTTGAAACTCAAACCTCTGTTGTCCTTAAGATCCAGGTAACTCTCAAATTCCACCCCAATTTTGCCTTCGATTTAAACATAGTTTTCTATTCTCCCAAAGCTGTGAGCTTTTTTAACTTTTTGGTGTACGAGTTGAATTTTTCTTTCTGGGGTGCAGAGTTACGGGTCTGGGTTCCTGGATGCACTTTTCTCAGGGTTGTCTTGCGTTGTTTCTGTGCCCTTCTACACTGGTTTTCTCCCTCTGCTGTTCTGGGTACGAACTACATGTTATGTTGGTGATGTCAGACACCTGAGATTATGGCTTTGAAGAATTATATTTTGTTTGTGTAGAGTGGACATGGCAAACTGGCGAGGCAGATGACGTTGTTGATGGCGTTTTGTGATTATCTTGGTAACTGCATAAAGGTATGTGTTGTTTGTTTGCTTGTATTTAATGATTTAATTCAACATTGGATTCGGCCATTTGTTATATTATTAAATGCTTCTGATATTATTTGTGACTCAACAGGATGTGGTTTCAGCCCCAAGACCTGCTTCTCCACCTGTCAAGAGAGTAACTGCCACAAAAGATGAAGAAGAGAATGCGTTAGAATATGGATTGCCTTCTTCTCACACCCTCAACACAGTTTGCTTATCTGGGTATTTATTATTCTTTGTTTTTATTTGCTTTTATTTCTGTCATATTCTGAGCATGTCCTTAGATGGGTGAGTGAGTGTTTATGCATTTGGATTCTGTCCTGAGTTCTGTTACTCTGTTCTGCCTTCCAAACTACCGTGATGGACACTGATTTTGAGATTTCAAAATATATTAAAAATATTTTTAAAGTACTTTTAATGTTCGGTAAAGAACAACACAAAAAAAACTCAGTAAAGAATCTGAACTCAAGTGATTATGTCATGTTATAAAGGTTCCTAGTATTTGGCAAAATGGCTGTTGAGATGTTACAAACGTTATCTGGCCTGGGAACTGATCAAATGCTCAGGTAGCATGCCTTATAAGTCAAGTTAGGTGGTTAAACTTACTTTTCATCCTTTGTATTTTCTGGTTCAAGGAAGGAAAGTAAAAATTAAATGAAAAAGTAAAGAGGTGGAAATGTGTTTGCAATGCTAGATTATCTGTTGAGAGAGATGAAACCTTTGCTTTCAACTCTCGTGGTTGTCATTAATGGATTACTTTCCTTGGAACGGATGTTTGTCAGCTACCTTCTGCACTATGTCCTGACTCATACTCAAATTCAAGGTGCCTATGTTACTTATCTTGGAATTTCTCTTGCCTTCATGCTGGTGCTTCTCATTGGTTTGGGTAGGTCTTGTAATCATTAGCAGCTTCCTCTTGTTGGTCTATTTCACTGCAAATCAATGATTTTTTTTTTTCCGGTATTTTTGCAGGAAGAATTTATCTTGGCATGCATAGTGTGGTTGATGTTCTTGCTGGCCTTCTTTTTGGATTGCTGATCCTTGCATTCTGGCTTACGGTTCATGAACACATAGACAATTTTGTGATCTCAGGACAAAATGGTATTCTGTCTTCTAATCAATAAATTCATAAGATGATAACTTCACACTTTGTTATAATCACAGCACTTGCTGGTGTTCAGATTGTAGAAACTAGATTATTTTTTTACATTAAAAACCTATATTCTCAAGGTATTAAAGATTCCCCCTTGATTTCTTAAGCATTTTTTTTTTTTTGCTTATAAATTGATTGAAACTATGTAATTTTTTATGTACAACTAACTTTCTCCAACTTTTATCTCGATTTAATCTGTTTTTGCTGCAGTTACATCCTTTTGGGCTGTCTTGAGCTTCCTCTTGCTTTTTGCTTATCCTACACCTGAACTTCCAACTCCAAGCTTCGAGTTTCACACTGCATTCAATGGTGTTGCACTGGGAATTGTAAGCTCTTACTCACCCTTAGACATCATCTTAATTTGTTTCATTTTTCTTCTTATATTGTAAATGAATCTACACAAGATCAAGTAACATCTTCATAGTATAAGGATAAACAGTTAAACAAAATTAGTGAAAACAAGATTTTGGAATATAACACTCATTTAAAGTCATAGACCTTAAGATACAATTCTCTAGACAACTTTCAACATTAACAGCAACACCAGATCAGAATTTAAAATCTAAGTGCGACTATGTTTTATTGGGTTTTGGATGGTGACTTCACTGAAATGATTTAAACCAGCCACCTTAAATCTAACATTGTTCCTCTAATGGCATGTAGTAGTAATGTTTAGGTGAAAATGCTTCATATAAATTTATGCAGAGTAGCTATATAGAATAGAGTGTTGGACGTTTGATTTGGTCAAATGCCAAGTTGATCAGGTTCTTGACAGTGATCAAATTGGACACAAGACTTGACAATTTTATTGAAGGAAAAAGATGAACCCTTAAACCGTGCCTGAGTAAGCCGTTTGTTAGGAATTGTAGCAGTTTTTAGAAAGTGAAGTAAGGGGGGCAAAATGGGGGAACTAATGAGTTATGGTTAGTTAGTTTGGTAAGAAAGTTATCTCTGTAGAGCTTAGGCCGTAGGGGTATTTGGGGAAGTTAGAATAAAGTTCTTTCTCAGGATTTGTTATGATAGTTCTCCAATGTCAACTCAACATGCCAAGGGCCAGAGAAGAGTTGTGCTATGTTTTTGGGTTAATTGAATTACTATTCCCTTTAAATTTATACATTCTTCTGGTTTGAATATAATAACAAAACTTAATTCATAATGATTAAAAAAGCTAGTCAGTAACATTTAATTGTACTAATTTCATTTAGAAAAGAAGTATTTTCCTTAATTTGTTCTTCTTTGATGAACTTGTACTTGATTTCTATTCTAGAATAAAAGAGAAGGAATAAAACCCTAAATAAGCGAAGGTCATTTGGAGATTGACTCGTCAAATAAGATAAAAGTAGTTTATGTTTGTTCAATAAAATTAAAATAAATCGGAAATATTTATCCAAAGTGATAAAAGATGACAAATTTTATAGTTAATTATAAAAATACCGAGATTTAATATTTTTTATAATTTATTACATATATTATTCATTTTCGCATAATTTGATTATTAACTTTGATAATTATAATCTTATATTTTAGAAAATTGTAGAAGGAAGAAAATAGATAATAAAAGCTGTGATAAATGAAGATATATAATAAAATAAAGTTGCAATTATATTTGATCATAGCGGTGTTTCGTACTTTATACTTATGAAATGGTGGTGTTGTTCAGGTGGCTGGAGTACAGCAAACATACCATCAATTTCACCATGGCGACGTTCCTCGTTTGTTTTCTTCTGAAATGAGTGTGGCTGTATTTGCGGGAAGGATGCTGGTGGGTATACCTACAATTTTAACTGTGAAATTCTGCAGTAAGGCTCTTGCAAAATGGATCATTCCTATGGTAGCAAATACTTTAGGCATTCCAATAAAATCAACCAGCTATATACCCACATTGAATGGATCCGCTGCGCTCAAAAAGACTGATAAACTCAGACAAGGTTACTTCCAAAAGCTCCTTTCGCGGCATAAGGCATTCGATGTTGATACCGGAATTAGATTTCTTCAGTACGCAGGTCTTGCCTGGTCTGTAGTTGACTTAGTGCCGTCGCTTTTTTCATACATGAGTTTGTGATCACACGCTTACAAATTTTGGAAAAATTCTGTATAGCCAGCCAGATATCATGTCATCGAGGAACATAACACTAGTCTCTCCACACGGTTTAATTTTAACGTGAGAATCCGTTCCGGATGTTTACAATTTTTGCGCAAAAGTGTAAAGATTTCTTCATACATTATTAATTTCCTTTCAGATTGCAATTTTTTTTCAATTAATTCCATGCCAATAGCACGGAAATAAAAAGGCTTAATTTATGTCCGGAAAAATACCTTTGAAGTTGTAGCTTTGCACCCTATCCACCAATAAAACTATAGCAAATAGACCAAATAGACGTAGCAAATTCAATTTTATTTTACTTTTACCATAGCCCCACGGTGTTATATTTTACTAAAGCACTTTAATTTTTAATTAATATTAAACGACAAACATCGTACGACGTGCATAGAAAACAAGTCTATCTTGGTGAGCGGAGCTAACCTCAATAAGAACCCAATAATCGTATGTTAACAGCAAAATATCACGTAAAATATATTAAGATGAAAGATAGCAAACAGTGATAAGTGGAGGCTAACTTCAGATAAGCGTTAATGATAAGTTGAACATAAGAACAAAACTGAATCACTACTATCATGCAACTTGAACTGAAAAATGATAGAACTTAGCAAAAACATCCACGAGACAAAAAAAGTCCAGTCATATAGCTTGTAAAGCCTCGAATGAGAGTTACTGAACAAGAATTAAAAAAAAAATAATAAAGAGGGGAAAACAAACAAAAAATATCCACATTTTTGCTGGAACAATATGAATTCTGACATAGTCATCATCTTGGCGACGTATCCAGACAAGGTGCCCAGCAAGTTCTCGAGTGTAACAGATCAGTGGAAAGTTACCTGCCTATTATACATCAAAGCAGTCTTTGGACAACCCCAAACGCACGGAACGTGTATATCAATGGAGATAAATGCTTAAAGCAATCTCATGATGAGGATGCGCGCAACTACCTGAAATTAGTGCAGTAGAGGTAACAATGATATACCGGTATGACATTCAACAGCTACCTTATAAGAAGTAGTCAGGCGTTCTACGAGTCACATCAGGTTCTCCTCTCCTAGGCGCAGGTTCAAACTGCAAGAAATTCAGACTATCCAACGTCAAGACCAAGTTCACAATATGTCACCACATAAATTATATTTTGAATGGCAGAAAAAGACCTGAATAAATGTGTGGCCCTTGCAGTCATCAACCTCCAATATGGAAGCCATGTTCCCACATCGGTAACAGTAGTTAGGCGCACTAAAAATGGTAACCACCTTTTGTTCCTGTTCCAAAATAAACAACGCACATCCAAGATTTTACACCTATAATTCTAAAGAGTGCAGATGAAAGAGAATACATCAGAACAACAATTACATGAGCCCAGTTAAATCCATCCATAACCAGCTGATGAGCTCTAGCAATCAACTTGAGGCTGTTTGTGTGATTAAATTGTTCTGATATGTCCTGAAAGGAATAATGTCAATTCGAATAAAAACCAAAATAATAACAATAATAGATCTCTAAATGCTTCAAAATAAGAAATTCAATAATGTAGAGTACGAAAATAAAGCTATGTTTACCTGGCCAAAAGTATATCCAGCACCTCGAGGAGAAATTCCCCAGCCGCATCTGTCATCTGGGTCAGACCACAATAAATCACACATGGGGCCTTCATGAGGAACTTCTTGAACACGATCAAAGTTCCGTATGTTATCAAGGGTCTCAATTGAAGGTGAAAGTCCACCATGCAAGCAGAATATTTCTGATTCAACCTGAAAGGGAATATATTAAAATAGCACCCGAATGATCAAAAGCCTCAAACTAAAATTTTAACAAAGAATGTCTAATCTCAGTTAAATGAAAGTTGTTCAATAGTCAGTCTAACATTTTAGAGCGTAATAAACACAAATTATATCCGTTGAGAGAAATTACTAGATAATCATGTCTAGTTTTGACAATTAGAAAGATATTTTGACAGGAGCAGTGTTAAAAAACTTGCATATCTAGATATATAATATTATCGCATTTATGCTTAACCAACTATATGTAATTGTTAAAAACATATCACTTCATATTATATCCCATGAAAGTTGAAACATTTTGTGCACAAATGTAGGCTAGTCATCGATTGTGAAAAAAGTACAGCTCAGATAAGGCGTACGACATGACAATATAAGGAGCAATGTTAGCATAACGTTGTTTTAACATCTTGAGGAAGCAGCCATGCCATATTTAAAGAAAAATGTCACATGTAAAACAAGTGGACATCAGAGTTCTCTGAATCTTTTGATAAAAAAGGCAAATACTAATAACACCTATGATGTCACAAAAAGATAATGCAACGCATTCAAAAAATTCCCCCAAATTTTAAATTTTTAACAGGGTAGGGAAAAGATACTAACCAACGCTGTCAATGGGAAAAAATCAAAAAGATCTGTAAAGGTCTTCCAAACATTAGCATTACCATACCTGCACATAGAAAAAAAAACTGTCACGAAAGTGAAAAAAGAAACACGAAATCATATTGTATAAAAGCTAGAAGCCAAGTATCCTTATTCTGTTCTCTCACTTTCAATTTATACCGAAATTTTCACATTTAATATAATCATATAATTTTTATTTTGGGATCAAGCAGGGGCAGAATTAATTATTCATTACCAATGTTAACAAGAACATAGCACATTAGGCATCAATATGATATTTTATACCAAACAACCACCATCACATCACCACTGAGTACTAAGACAATCAGATGTCCTACTGTCACACATCAATATGTGAAACTGAATTAACATTAAAATTACAGTTTAACAAGTTACATGACACCAAACCAACAGCAAGATTCAGATGGTCATCCCAGAATTATAATTCAGTACATTAAACTAACAAGAAACTAGTTAAACAAGTTCTCGTGTTGATATTCAAAAAGAATCTATTGCAGGGAAAGGAAAAAGAATTCCTGTACAGTTGTCATCCAAAATGAAATTTGAGTGATTCCATCATGGTAAAAGTCGTGAAATTGAATCAACTAAAACATCGTACACAAACAATCTTTCTTGAGATAGAAATATCTCATGTTTATAACTTTTGCTCCATAAAACCTTATAAATGAAGGTGTTGAAAACTCACTTTCGAAGGCATTCATCATAAAATCCATACACTTGAGTAATCTGCATTAAAGACCGATAGAAGGAACTGTTAGTTCAACAGATAATGAACATCAAATGCCCATACAAGTCTTCAATCACAGATAAAAAAGTTTAGAAACAATTTATCATCAAACATACAAGCCTAGCTAATTTCTGTGCCATTCACAAATAACTACGAGATCAAAAAAGTAATTCATACTTTGAAAAGAGTTCAAGCACAAACCTGACGGCTTTCATGGTTTCCTCTAAGAATAGTAATCCGCTGAGGATACCGCACTTTCAGTGCCACAAGGAGCTGTATAGAATAACTAATTAGCATGTCTAATATACACTGTCAATAAAAAAGAATAAGAAACAACAACATCAAACAAAAGAAAATATCAATGTAACTTTATCATCTCACTCTGCATCCCAACTTAAAAGGAAAATTACGTGATCTAAAATTATCACAGCATATTTGCATAAGTAACATAGAGAAACTCTTGAATCCTCTAAACAGGTGAGCCTCTTTCTAATAACTGTAAAGAAATTTACTAGATGAATAATGAAGATTAAGAAAATTCTTATGTTGCTTCAACTATCAACAAACGTCAAAATCAGTAAAGTTAGAAGATCAATCCTGAAACATCTTCTACAAGAAATTCAACTGCATGTATCAGTTGCAGGTTTGAGATTTCATCAAAATATGACCTTTTTTAAAACCACTACAATGCCTAAAAATGTATGTCAAACTACTTTATCTTCCTGAAAAATGATTTTAGGATAATGCAAACTTTATTACAATTTTAATGCATATAATCCACCTTTCATCTCAGTGAGCCTTCTAAATACTGACACGTTGAAAAAAATTTGCGACTCAATTATCAGGTGCCTTTGTAGCACATTCTAAACCCTGAACTATTAGCTATTTGGGAATAGTTCCATTTTCTGTTTTCAACCTTAATAGAAAGAGCTGTCCAAACTTCATTGAATACCACCCGAGAACAAATTCCCAACCTAGTGCATGAATTAAACAAAAAATTACTATACCACAGAGAGGCTTGGGGACAGAAGTGAATCCCAAATTTTCAATAAAAATAACCATCCAAAAGTTAAGAAAACAAACAAGTTTATCATGGTTGTACTTACAGTTACAGTCTCAACTGAATAGTAACCGCGATCCACATAATCACCCATAAACAAGTAGTTAGTGTCTGGACACTGTAAACAAAACAGGTATATTTAGAATCCATGCCTAAATAATCAGCAAAATATATTACCCAGCAGCTGACAAAAATATATCCACATAATGCATTTCAAAAATTAAAATGGTACGGAACTTTTAACAAAGTAATAGGGTCACAAAGGAGTTAATTAGTAGTTCCTGAATTTTACAATTTACTCTTCAATACCTCTGATGCACTTCAATCTTCAAAAGCTTTTTCTTTGACAGGTCTCAATTAGTTTATTTAAGACATTCCCCAGCTGAAACAGAAGATTGAAAACAGAACCACATCTACAGTCAGAAATTATACCTTCCCTCCAATTCGAAACAGTTCAGCAAGATCATGAAACTGTCCATGAATATCGCCACAAATTGTCACCGGGCTTTTAACAGGCTGCAAGACAGAAGAGGCATACAAAAGAATAATTAGTGTTCTCTCTCTATAACACAATAAACTAGTAATTAACAGATGCAGAGAAATACAGTGACGTAAAACATCTATACAAGACAAGAAAATTAGATCCTCCTCCAGTGAACAGGCATTAAAATAGAAATGACATTAGATGAATGAATGACCGAACCCACATACAGGAAGAAAATAATAAAACTGAAAATAACAAATACAAACTTCAATAGCTCAATTACGACTTAAAAAAAGATACATGCAAAGCGAGCAAGCAGAAATTGACAACGGTGATGCAACTAAAATCAATGTTTAAAAAATAAGAAATAGAAAATGACATCATTGAAAATGAAGGCATAAGTTAAAAGACTGGAAGATAGGGTTGCACCTGAACATTACTTTCATCCATTAAAATCTCCTTGGCCTTCTCACATAAAACTCTGACCTACAGGCAGAGCAGAAAACACAATCATTATTTCCTTTTATATCTATTTACCCCAATGTAATAATACCACAAGGAGTAGTTGAAAATTGAGATAGCTCCCCAAAAAAGGACACGGCTGCTTAAAACAAGATATAATGAAATGATGGCAAAACCTTTCCTAACACACCTCACTAAGGAAGCAATCAAATCCAGACACTTTCCCGATCTCAGTACATTTCGAGTAAACAAACTTAGTGAGATAAGATCCTTTTTGTAAGGAAAGAAATATGAAATAATCTTGCTGCAAAAGACAGACACTCTAGAAAATACCACTAAAGTAATACCTATACAATGCATCAAGCACCGGCATTCCTTTCCGTTAATCTAATCACTTCAACCGTAACCAGTGTTAAGTTTCACTCGAAACAAAAAGCCATAGGAAGCCAACCCTCAGTCCGCTAGCATGCCAATAGAGCCATGTCTCTCTTTAAAAATCCCTCGCCAACATGCTACTCTACTAAAAAAGGGACAAGTACATTACCTTAGGTGTCTTGGGTATTGTTGTATAATCATTACTGAAATTTCACTCTGATAACCTACGGTGACCTATAAAGCAAACCTTTGTCATACTAATCATCAAGATGAAACTCCAATTCTAATTAGAGAACAGCCCTAATTGCACAAGAATAACTGTCTAAGTTTTGTTCTTCTTGAATTTACCTAATGTTATATTAGGTAAGTAGCAACAGTTCACGAAAAAACAAATTTCCAGTGTCAAACAGTTTCAAGTACATATACGTTTAGGTATGGCTAGCCTCCTAACGCCTAACAAAACATCCATATAGCCTCTGAGAGGACATCGAGATAATCTTCTGCAAACGAAACTCGTTAACAACATGCTAAAACGTCTAAAAGCAGATTCCACATCCGAAAATCGTTTTCCAGTGGACAAACACCACTATTAATCTCCTAATCGTTCCACATCGCACCAAAACGCAACGAATCATGACATCGGAGTCGCCATTACGTGAAATCAACACATGCGCTGTTAATAGCACTCCTATTGAGCGTGAAAAGGTAACAAGTATACAAATCGAGGAAAATTGGAGGCGTGAGTTGCGTTTTTGTAGGTAAAAGAGACAGATCGAAGGAATGGAAAGGAACCTGTTGCTCGGAGAGTGGCTTGCACTGCATTAGCTGGGAGATCTGATCGTCGACATCGTGAGAGAATTCGGAGAGCATGGAATTGGCGCCCATCGCGGCGGTGGAGAATATGAGCGACGAATCTCCGGCGCCGTTGCAGAGAGTGAGCAAGAGAAGGTCCAAACGAAGAGAGAGGGCGCGTGAAATAACAAGCAACTAAATGCTTGATTTGCACGGTGTCCAACAATCCCTTTTTCCTTTTTCTTTTTCTTTTTCAGATCTTTTTCTTTCTCAATTTACCTGTGGAGGGAAGGACTTCACCGCTCCCAATCACGCACGGCCACGTTGTATTTTTTTACTTAAAATGAAGTTTTCTTATATTATTTAATTTCAATATTGGTAATTGTTTTTCAACAATTCACTTATTTTTTTATTATTAAATTTTAAAATTGTCTAATAAATAATTATAATTTTTTAAAATTTCTATAAAGCCAACAAATTTATTATCATATAGTTCTTGTAATATATTATCAAATTTAATTTAAATTTATAATTGTGTTTAAGTATTTATTCTAAATGACTTTACTAAATACTATAATACACACACATATATATATATATATAAAATATATATATATATATATGATTTAGTTACTTTTATATAAATCCAATAATTATTAGATCAAAATTGTTTATTGATATATATGAAAAAATAGTTAATGAAACTTAAATGTTTAAAAATATAAAATAAATATTAAAATGCTTTATATTTTCGGAATGCAGATAATTTTTTTATTGATTATATAATAATATAAAAATTATGTATGGTCAAAATAATCTATTTATATTAAACGATTAAAATAAAATTGCATTATTAGAAAATCCTTAATCTGTAATTATTTGTATCTTGTTGACATATATTTAAATCAAGACGAGTATATGATTAAAATATAATAAAAATTAATTCAATGATGTGATGAAACTAAATTGAAAGGAATTAAATAAACTTTATCAAATGCAAGAATAATAATGATTAGTAATTTTTATAATTATTAATTATTTCAAAATAAAAAATTCCAATGACTTAACAATTTATTTGACTTCTTAAATGACGTTAAAAATACTATATTAATATTTTTAAGTTTGGGATAAATTGTCTCAAAGTTTAGAATAAATAAATTTTAATTTTATTTCCAAGTTCAAAAATTAAAAGGAAATTAAGAATTAAAAACATATTCATCTCTTTATATTTGGTTAAAAGAAAACTTAAGTGAATTTTTTTGTTATGCAAATTAAAAAGATAGAACCTTATTTAATATAAATTACAAATAAATAAATTTCTTGAGTTATATATCTATTATACTAGAACTCAATACCGATGATATAAGAATATAAGAGTAACAATCATTGAAAAAAAAATTACGCTTCCAAAATACGAAATTATTTTATCATAGATGATTATTTAAGATAATTTTTTTATAGATTTTTATAATATTTATTTTAAAATTGTATTGATGATGTTTTTTTTTTATTAATTAGCAGTGTATATTCTATAACTTTAATACATCACCTCTAAATTAGTTAATTACTGTATTAATCTATGTTAGAGTTATTAAATTATCGTACAGGTAACTTAAATTATAAAGGTACTTTGTTAGCCAACAATCCAGTATTTATTAAAAACAACGTTAATTATTAAATGTAGACATGACAACTTAAATAAAATTAAAACTTTAGTTTAATTTGTCTGTTGAGAATAAGTAGCCTATGCCTATCTCCTTCCTTCCTTAATCATTTAATATTGCCTTTTTTTTCTCTAAAGGCCAAAATTTCGACAACGCATTATAGTACCATGTAGTTACTTTTTAGTATAGGAATTTAATATTTAATTTTAAAACTAATTAATAACACAAAAATATATATATATATATATATATATATATATATATATATATATATATATATTAAATGAAGTTATATATTTGTATAGAGAAAAAAATCTAAGTCTGGCTCTATCAACTTTTTCTATGAAACATAGGAATGTCTTTTTGAGATATGCCAAACAAAGATAATTTCAATATTACAAGTGTGGGAATATTCATAACAAAGCCCAACATTATTCTTAACTAACTCTTTTTAGCTGGTGGCTGTTTCTTCTTGCACCTTCTTAATTATCAGTTGATTTTATTAAACGTTTTATTCAAATACTAATCGAATTAACTTAAAATTAAATTTATTCGAAGACCGAAAAAATAATCAACTTGTAATCAACATTATTTTATTCTATTTTTTTCTTTAAAATAAATAAATTGTAGATATATTTATTAAATTATAGTATTTTTTTATCCTTTCATTCTAAAAAATATGTCTTCTAATTTAAGTTAAAAAATGCATTCAATATTAAACAAGCTACAATAAATCACAATTATAAGTAACATAAGTAACACCATCTATCGAGATAATATAATCGAACAGTTGCAGTTACTTTTATACTTACAACTAATTATTTTATTTTTAATTGAAATTTTGAAATATAAAAGTGAACACAGAATAACACTACAACATAATATTTTAAGAAGAATTAAAAAAAATGACAATAAATTGCAGTAATAATAATAAATGACTAGACTGCTGATTGAGAATAATAATATTTTAACTAATAAGTTTTGACAACTTTCTCTTGTAACATGAGGTGTTATTTTTTAAATGATTTTAAAATATAGAGAATAAACAAATAAAAAATCATTAAAAAAATGTTATCTAAAATTGTAAGAGAAAGTAGTCAAAATTTAGTAATAAGAAAATTATTTTTCTCACCTTAATATGTTTCTTGAAATCATATATATCTCAGAGTTGTTAATGTGACTTGAGGGAGAGTGAATCCTTAAGAACTTGCAGCAACAAAGGAGAAGCTGTCAAATGAGGAAAATGACCTGGTACTTCTAGGATTTTGACTTTGCAAGCAGTGCCCAATTTTCTGTTCATGTAGAAAGAAACATTTACAGGAACAACAGGGTCTTTTCTGGTCTGAATTATGGTGCAATGAGGCACACGAACTCGTGGCAGAACCCATCTGAGATCACTCAGAAACACTGTTTTAGCCACACTCAGTGCAACTTCTGGTTTCATTCTTACCAGACTGTCTTCAAACTCTGCAACTGCAGAAGGATCGTTTGCGCTGATAGCGTATGGAGCGAATCCCTGTGCCCAACCTGAAAAGTTTTGTTGCATTGATTCAAAGATTGTGTTCAGTTCCGATCTACTGAAACCTCCTTCGTATCCTTCTTCGTTCAAATACCTAAACAAAGTTTCACACAAAACGGAAAAAGAAATATCACATAGACTGAAGTTCAATTTTTATTATACGAATATTTGATACATAACGGTCCATAATGGGTGGAACATCCAACATTATGTCCGTTCTGATTATGATTTTGATAACATGTTAGAAGTTTCACGTCGACTAAAGATAAGGCTAATTCACAATATATAAGTCGGTGCAATCTCACCTTACAAACCGATTTTGTGGGGTTGATTTCTAGACTACGTAGAACTTCAGACATACAAAAATAAAAAGTAGAAGAGAAACTAACCTTGGAGAAGCACCTAGTAGGATTAGATGTTGAAAGAGTTGTGGTCTCTTTGTTGCAGCTAAGCTTCCAATCATGGCTGACATGGAATGTCCGACGTAAATAGTTTTGTTCAAATTGAGCTCATCGAGAAGGCACACCAAGTCCTCAGCATATGCATCCAAAGTTGAATACTTGTTTGGATTATAAAGTGAAGAAGTTGCATTTGGGGTGAAAGCCAAATCGAAAACTAGGATCTTGAAGTAGCATGCAAGAAAGGGGATAAGATAATGCCACACAGTTTGGTCTGTGCCAAATCCGTGAGCCAGAACCAAAGTTTGAGTGCCATTTCCACTGAGATTAGCGTTTAGAGCATCAACTATGCCTCCACACACTGTTCCCATGTTTGTTAAGCAATGTAATGGAACAGTTAAGGAAGAAATTAATAGAGAGGTGGTTGCTTTTGGAGGCTGTATATATAGAAAAAAATAGTGCGAAAAAGTGCTCAATTGACAGTATTATATGCACGTCACTTTCTGTACAACTAAGAAATTATATAATTATGAGACGGATGACTTTGCTCGCAGATCCTTTTTACGTTAATTTCAATAGATTCGTGATTTTTGGAAGAAAAGTGTAAAAGTATATTATTGAATCAATTGATTATTCATATGATTAAGCATATTCAAAACTTAGAACAAATAACACAAACTCCTAATATTATCCCACTTTCACATCGAATCTACAAACATTTCTTTCTCGAAGAAATGATCAATATTGTTGGTGTTTAAGAATTCATATGTAAGGTTAGAGTTGTGTTTGGAAGGATGAGAATTATGCACACTAACTTACCCACGATGGATAACTGTTGACAAAATTAGTACAATTCGGTTCAAAATCAGTGTAATTTAATTCAAAAACAATATAGTTAAGTTCAAAAATAGTGCAATTCAATTAAAAAAATAATGCAATTCAGTTTAAAAATAGTACAATTCAGTTCAAATATAATGCAGTTCAATTCAATTTAATTTATTAGAAATAAAAACAATGCACTTCAATTAATCTGGACTATTTTTCAGTTTAGATCGATATAACTATTGATAGTGCAATACAGTTTAGTATATTTTGTCCAACCCTACTAATCCATGTGAATGAATAATTTTAAGCGCAGCATGAATCCCTTCAAATTCAAAGTCCAAGATATTGGCACAAAAGGAAAAGGCTGCTCAGCCATCGCAACTACTTCACAAAATTTGCAGATTTTCATATTAATTACGAACAATCTATCTGTCATACAACTGGATATAGCTAAAAGAAAAAGTATCGCTATTTTTTTGTTATTTTTCTTAATATTTTTAAAATTCCATCGAATACTTCGTATTTACACTTAACAAGCTATGATAAAACTAAATGCAATTAATATTTCAGAATGTATATTCATATATTGTTAGTATCGTACCTTTAGTAAAATTGACTTAATTTCAACTAATTATGTTATATTTAACTATTCAAACTCTTTAATATGTATTATATCTCCTTCAAATTTCACAATGAGTGTATTGATTACTGATTTTATGAAATTATAGTTTTTCAATTTCTTAATAACTAATCCTAATTACAATTACATTGCATTGTTAAACAAAATTCAACTCACAAAGAGTATTTAATTAAACTCGATTAACTCACATTAATTATACTTTTATGTTATAAGCATGCATTAAATATTCTTTTTTAATATTCAATGACTAACTTTTTATGGTTAAGGTTTTTTTGTAGTGATTGTAGAAGCAATAATCATAATGGTTTGAGTTTTTATTCTTCAATGTGCAGCCATTATTGGTTATTATTTTTTATGATAAAATATATTTAAATTTCCTTAAAATATTCAAAGTTTAGTTTAACATTCTATTTTTTTATTTCTGTTTACTCTATATTTTTTTTTAATTTGAAATGTGTGATTTGATTTTTTTTTCACAAAACATCATATAAATCACTTAAAAAATATATATAAAAAAAAGTGAATTTCAAAATGAAAAACACAAGATATTGTATTTCCCCGTACATCACGGTAAGCATAAACTGAACAGTTGACTTGCAGACCCAATAAAAGCAGCATCAATGCAAGCCACCATATTTGCTACCCAATTTATTACACCACATTCATAATTATCTTATAATTATTTTATAAATTCTATTAACTACTTTTTAAAATAGATTATGTCCATGCTAGATTTGGTTTCGCCACCGATTTAATTATCAATTTAATCATTATTTAGTCATCATCAATATTATTTTAATTAAATTAAAAACATATTTATTTATAATTAAATTAATTACTTAAAATTATTTTATTAAATTAATATATGTCTTAGTCACCAAATCAGCAACTGTAAGTTTGATTACCGATACTTTAAAGTGATTAAATTTATAATAACAAATTAGTGATCGTAATTATGGTGACAGTTTAGTCACTGATTTTGAAATCAATAACTAATAATTTTACGATTAAGATATTTTTTACTATTTATTTTTTGTGAATAATTTGATAATTAAAGATGTTAACCACCAATTTTAATCATTTAGTTACTGATTTCATCGATAATATTATATTATATTATATTATATTATATTATATTATATGTTATGTGTATAGCAAGAATAACAAACATGATTTAATGAATTAATTTGTAAATTCACTATAATTTTGACACGTCGAGTTAAAATTTTAATTATCAGTATGTTATTTCTTGTCAGATCTTTTTATATAAAAATTAAAATATAAAATAATTTTAAACAAAAATAATAATTTTTATATAATGTATTATTTAGAAAATATAAATATATAATAATATTATAATTTAAATTATTAATACTTACAAATTAAATTATAATTGTTAATTATAATGTAATAAGTTAATATGTAAAAATAATAATTACTTTAATTTATTTTATTAGATATATTAATTAATCAATTAAAATTTGAAAAGAAAAAACCAATGAGCCAAATTCATCTTTGACAAGACAGATTAAAATGTTTAGTTCATTTTCCTTTGATGGATTAGTTCAACATAGTCTCCTTTGGCTTAACAAGCCAGAATTGATCTGACTGATATTTTTGTCATTTTTAATAAAAAAGAAATATTTATATATATATATATATATATGATTTGTTTTTTATCTTCTTTTTCAAACATTAAATAATAAAATTATTATATTTTTATTGAAGACTGTTTGTACAACCGATAATCATTTATTTGCGAAGAAGTCATTTATGTAAAAAAAAGGCCATTTCGGTGTTACCAAAAAAAGCATGCAAGTGTGAAAAGTGTGAAAAGGTAGCTCTGAAGATTCTCTAACTATTAAAGATAAGATGAATGAAAAAAAAGTGAAATAGAATAATTGGGTTTTTAGAATTGACTTTTCTACTTTGTATTCTGTATAGTTTAAACCAACTAAGATCTTTGTACTAAGAAAAGGTTTTTTCTTTATGAAAGAAAGAATGTTTTAATGATTTGTGGGATTTCTAAGGTAAGGATGCTATAGATTCGTCAGACTCAACTTCCTTATTGTGAAGTTTGACATTTTGTTATGCCAAACATTTTCAATATATTTTAATGCACTTTGATTGTGAATGTAAAACACAACCATAAGCCTTTTCAAGTCAAACATAATACCACACTCAAATGTGTACACTATCCAAACCTCTCAAATGGTTTTTGACCATTGTTTTTTTTTTTGAAAAAAAAAAGGGAAAAATATTTGTCAGTTAGCTCAGGAAATTTTGTGTTCCTTGTCACAGTTGCATCGAGTTGTTTAGAATGAACTAGACCTGAAATTTTAATGGGAACAGATTCAAAAAAAAAAAAAAATAGTCTACGTACTACAATATATGTTAAAATTAGTATTTTATATTTTTTTTATCAATATCGATTATTTTCGCAGCTTACATGCTTTACAATTAGAATACAGAATTATAATCTCAATTTTTTTTATTTGTCTCGGACATTAATTTAGAATTTTAATCAATTTTCACTTTTACTGACTTCAAATTAAAATTTTGACACAAGTGTTATTCTATCATCTGCAGTTATATTATGTTGTAACTATCTTTTATTCTTCAGTAGGTTACACGGAGTGTATTCGCAACTTTTGATTTGTTGTTATCTTTTCAAATTTATTCAATTTTTAATATATAAAATAATAATAATATTTTGACCTACTTTTTTATTTATTTTAAATTTATTATTTTAATTATTTTTTAATTTTAATTTTTTATTATTTTAATAATGTAATATGATGATTTAAAAGTGATTGAATGATAAATTAAAAGTGAATAAAAAAAATAAATTAAAATATTATTATAAATATAAAACCAGACACCATTTGTGATAGTCCTTTTCTTAAGTGTCCATTTCAAGCCAAATTTTAATGTTTTTTTCATTTATTTTCATTGACAACAGTGTATATTTCATTTGTAATTAATTAATATATCGCAATCATATCCTAAATAGTAATCAAAATTCAAGTGACTTTGTTTCGAGTTAATTTTTACAGTGGCTACAATTATTTTTGTTTTAAAAGTTTAAAATTGTTATTTATTTATATATTATTATTTTTTATAATTATATATATATATATATATATATATATATATATATATATATATATATATAAACTCTGTAGTGATGTAATTAAGTTTATTTATTTATCTTATTTGTACAAATGATTCCAGGTGTTTTGTTTATTTTTTGTAAATTATAATTGATATTATATGAAAAATATCACACACACTAAACTTATAGTTCTAATTATATATCAACAAATTTTATATGCTTTTAATGAAAATATTTGTACCTGAATTTTAATAATTGTTTAGAACTGATTTTTTTGATGTTCAATTTCAAAATATGGGTGCAAGTAATTTTCATTTAATACTTTTAAATAAATATAAAAAAATTATATTAGCTTCATCTTACTGAGTGTTAATATTTCATAATAAACTTCACCTTTGTAAGTCTCGCATCTTTCCCTAGTAATTAAATTTAACTTCATCTTTTCCACAATAACCTTTAAAAATTAACAAAAATATATCAATTGTGACAAACGTGTAAGTAGTTTTATAATTAAATCCGTATGAACAATACACTCTATGTAAACTACTGAAGAATAAAACATCAACCCATTCATAGCAGGGTGGAAACACTAGCTATGTTACAATACATATAGAAAATATGTGAGAATTAATTAAACCTTTTTGGTTTGCATAAACACTTTCTTTAGTGAGAGAATTCTTTTAGAGGGATTTAGGATTTCATATTTGCGTAGAGATTGAGTTTTCATATTCTCTTTTGTCTATCACTTTCTTATCTACGACCAATTGCAGATCCAACTACAGATAAAATAAAACCTTATTTCAAGCACCAGTACTCTAAAGAGAAATCTCAAGTGGGAATAATGAATAACTACACAAGAACAAGGTCTAAGAAAAAGCTCACACAAAAATGATTTTATTTAATATACAATCATTCTAAAATTTAAACAAAAAAACAAAAAAAAAAAAAAAAAAAAGCTCCCCTCACTAACTAATATACAATTTACCGTGCCAAAGATATTTTCCTACAGTATAGTTTACGAAAAGTACAACAGATACAGATACAGAGACTAAGTGATGCTGATGCAGATGCTGAGTGTGCACCTGTGGTTGAGGACAAGGAATGTTACCACCTGATTTTTGGTTTCAGACTTGAGGGGGATAACGTGCTCTATATCAGACAACACTTTGAGGCAGGCAAGTAACTGTTGACGAAAAGTATTGTTTAGAACTGCATATGCATGTTCCGGTTTCTGCTGCCGTTGTGAAAAAACAGTTGGAAAGTGGAAGAAAGGTGAATTAGTTCAGAGCATAATGGACTCGTTCAAGAAGTTGAACCACCTGATTTACAGAAACATGGGGGGGTAGGAGTGGCTTCAAACTTGGTTTTGCTATATCAGGTGGCTCGGAAGACAAAATCATCTTTTGCTGCATACTTGTCAGCTCCAGAAACTGGGTTAACACGTCACCATCAAGTATCTTGGGCACTCCACCCTAATATAAATTAAATGTAAGAAAACATGCTTCGCAACATATTCTTTTCAATAGTTGTTTCTTTTAAAAATGCTTTATCAGGAAGCTATAAAAGGAATTTCCTTCAAATATGCTAAATCAAGAATCGAAGGGAAAAGAGAACGAATCAAAGATATGAACGGCAAAAATCTATTCCATGTAATGATAGAGTCAACCATATTCAATCAGTGGGAAATTATTTATTCTAAGAGGAAAATTGAAACGAAAATGAATCATCACATGATAATAAACTTAAGTGAAGTACTTACCCGAATTTCGCGACTGCGAAACTCATTATGATCATTTCCTAGAACAGGTGCGGTCAACTGATGGACAACAAGTCTTTCTTGGACAGCTTCTAATAACTCATATTCTTCCCTGTACACAGGATAAATGACGTTTCTCATACATATAAAAAACTAATATCTAAGCAAAAAGCACAAGATCCTCGCCTCCCAAAACTCGTCAATCCGCTGAAAGTTGCTAATTATATATGTTAATAAACAGCATCTAAAATTTTCAACAGTGCTGAAAGTATGGGTTTTAGGTACTGGGCATAGAGACTTCGTATATTCTATAATCCTAAAGGATACTCCAAGATACGGTTCATATATTCTAACAAACAGAACAGCATTACAAGTATGGTTTGCTGAAATAACATTTTTAACATTCAAATCTTCAAAATAAAGCAACACGCTCGTAAATGACACTCTACCAACAAAAATTGCCATTCCACAATCCCTCATCAATGACGGAATAAATATTAACAGCTAATGTATTATCCTTTTATCCATACATTCAGTTCAACTGAATCCTCAAAAGGCAATCTTATTCTCAGCAAATAACTGGCGCATGTGAAAATTTAGATGGAACTCAATGTTTCTACTTACTGTTTCATGTAAATTATCAAGGCTAAAACACTAAATGCAGTAAAGTTAAAAAAGAAAAAGCTCCTATATTGGAACACATGGTCAACCATATCATCATCAAGACAATAAAATATCTTAGTACAAGGATCACCCACATTCCACCCCATGTAAATTGGAACGCAGTAGCAAAAGATTGCGTCAGAAATTAGGGTGAAACTGTATGCACGTAATTATTTTCTATTATGATATCAATGATATACTCTATTATGATATCAATGATATACCAGTGTCAATGAGATGAAAATTTACACATAAATAGCATTGAAACAGAATTGTAGATTCAAGGTCTGAAGCATAAGTTAAGTTATTATTTTTTATCTTCTAACTCAGTATATATATATTTTTTTAATCAGCTCCAACCCAGAATATTGTTCATTCCAGGTACTATGGTTCCCTTCCCTTCTATTATTCTCTGCCTCTAATTGATTCCCCACTACTCAGCCCCGAGGCTCTTGTACATATGTAGGTAGTTATGCCTACATTACATGCAAGTCGTGCCATTCAGGGTTCTAAATCCCTGCTCGAAGTATTTAGAAGGTGGCGAAAAAAGTCTGCAGATTTACACTGGCAATTTAATTGTCATAACATCAACGAGGAATAACTCATTTTAAGAAATAAGAAAAGGTTCCGGTACAATACCAAAAATACAGCTTTAGAAATGGGCATGAAATGCAAAATAACATAGAAGGGTGCCATATTTTTGCTTGATTATCTTAACATCACAACTTTTGAGAAAATCTCTTGGTTTGCCTCAAAAAGGTAATAAATGAATTTCTTTTTAATAAAACTCATCCATGCTTTTAAAATGGACCAAGGACCCCAAAATGTTTGAAGTCCTTATTTGGTCAGACCCTGGAAAGCTAGAAATCTATCTCAACCAACATCATGCAAGATAAAAAGTTCAGAATGACCAAACTGAACCCAACTAATGTTCACCTGGATATTTATAGAGTTACTGACAACATATATTGGTACCTTGATAAAGGGATGAAGATCATTATGCTTCCTAACAAGGTACTGGCAATAATAGTATTTTGTAGTGAATCAACATTTGTCTTGGGGCCATTGCCGCCTTGCAAAACATCATCAGCTGGAAGTCTGTATGAATATGAGCCCTGAGTAACAAAACATCAATTATGTATAAATTACCGGAAAAGCAAATTAAAAGGAGAGGGGATGAGTACATGTAAATTGACGAGTTACAGAACAAGTCATCACTAAATCAAAGAACAAAATGCTCAACATGAAAGATCATCAATGTTCTTCTAAGAGCAAAGAAGCTAATCCAAAGTATAGAATCACCCAAAATATAACGCCAAAATACATGAAATAGTAATGAATGGGGCTTGTGAAAGATAGCACAGTCCTTCTGGTTTAGGTAGTGCTATTGGTTGCACCAATCACAAAACATATATAGACCATAAAGTATGAGCTGCTGCATCAAGACATTTGATGAGTCATTGCAAATATTTTTTTGGAAAACATCTCAAAGAGATTAACCTTTTTTATATCATATTTATAAATAACAGTGTAAGGTAATGCTTTGTAAGCAATAATTCTAGGATTCAAGTCCATGTATCTCTGTCTTTATTGGTGAATAGCATTATTTCCATTATCATAGAATCAGAATGCCAGAGAACACCTTTGGAGCGTATAACATACAAAGAAGAAAGGACTACAGTTGAAAGAATAAAACAAAAAGGTTTTTGTTTGGTATTTTGAGTCACGTATGAAGACATGCTCTAGCACAGTTCACAATTGGATAGCAGACAATTATAATTGAACAAGTGCTTAACGAGTAGAGTCTCATGTAATATCAAAACTATCTCTAGAAGAGTGATTCACATCACTATTACAGTGATCGATTATAGCACATTACATCAGCACTGGGCAACCTTTGCTTCAAACAAATCAAATTTTCTATAAAAGCTACGAGATTTAAGGCATATTAATACCCATTCTTCCAGGAAATTTAAAGGATATACCTTCTGGACGCTCAAGGCAATCTCAGCCATGAAATAAGCACAGCTTAGTGTCATGTTGCATTCAGTACTTGCATTGTCTGGTGCAGGTCACCAATAATAAAATATGGTTAGAATCTTACTTTCAAGTGGAATATAAAAAATGAACAAATAGCTTTAAGCTTGCTAAAAGCATAAAAATAGCCTCTCTTTTTTTCAAAATCTTAACCAGCATTGCAATATGACACGGGCAATACTAACATATCACATTCTATTAAAGATAAAATCATTTACACCATTAAGCATGATACAAACAACACAATTCCAGTCACACCATGAAAACTGGGTGGTACTGAAGCTTTGAAAAAAACTTGTTACCATACACAAACTACAAGGTCTTACACTCTTATTCGTATTTTAAAATGAAATTGCATTGATTCCACCATTCATTAGGAAGACCACTATGTGTATTACATAAGCAGGCAAAATATTTAACAGAAATTAATATGACGTTCTTCTATTTCATTCAAACATAACAAACAGAAGTAACAGAAATGGGATATTTTGATTAGTATCAACTTGCAAAACATTATAGTTTATATTTTGAAAACCCAGGTACCAAAGAAAACAAAACATTAAATATTAAACCCTAGAATTGAATTGCACAAGGAAAAGCATACCTTCCAAATGATTTGAACATAAAATAGCAATGCCTCCTTTCCGATCCGAAACAACAGCTGTATCAGCATCCATCAAAATGCAATCAGCAACTAACCTTCGTGATGGATCACAGCAAAGTTGCTCCAATTTTCTAGCTTCCTAGCATAGAAGATACAAACTAAACAAGTTCAGCAGCACTCTGACTTTTCTAAAATGAAGAAACGTTATAAAAATAACAATATCAATCATAAACTAATAAACATACAAGATAACTTCTATTTTGTAAACAAAGATTTCATTAAGATGGAATGGAAGACAAAGAATTGAAAGAAGGGGTCCTCAAAACTGAAGAAATTGAGGCTGAAAACTAAAAAGAAAGTGGTTCATAACACGAAACATGCAATGCATACCGACGAGTGCTTCTCTTTTTGCACCTCAATCATAACACAACAATTTTAATACAAATGGAAATGAAATAAGAGGCCCAAAAAATATAGAGTCTTTAAGAAGGAAAGGAGTACAAAGGATAACTCTAATATTTAGTTTAGTCCTTTAATTTAGTTTGAAAAATAAATACACTGCAGACAGCCATCACCACTCACCTCATGATAAGAAAATAAAATGATTCCATCACGACAATCACCAACTGCAATTCTTGTAAAATGTGCACTCAAAGATGTTATCATGTGGTGCGTCCTTCCCATAGCATACCTTCTCACTCTTTGAGGATTGTCATTAGGGAAACCACAAACATAGAACTGAATAGCAAGAAAGTAACCTGATGAGAAGACTCTATAAAGCAAATGAAGATAACAGATACAAAACCTTCTGATTTGGGACCATTTTGGGAAAGTTAGGAAAGTGACAAGTGACAGAACGTGTTAGATATATTGTTAGATATCTTATCTTTATTTTCTATATTCAGTTTCTTTGTTATTATTCTTTATTTTGTATATTAGGCTTAGCCCATATGTCCTTTATTATAAATACATTATCCTGTGTGTATTTTTTACACAAGAGGAAGATTAATCTCAAACCTATTTCACTATATTCAATAGAATGAATGGAGAAAAAAGCAAGAGATTTGCTACTTACAGCATTGCCAGCAGATGCCAAGAAGTAACGATCAAGATAAGGACAGATTTTAAAAACCACCCCCTGCCATTTCGTTGCATAAGCCAATCGGAACTGCCATACTTCATTTTCATCAAGTTTGATGCCATCAGAACTATTATCATCGGGACTGCTGCCAAGGCTGCTGCTCGACAACTGTTCAGGAGCATATGAAACAATTTCATGGAATGGTGAAGTTTTTTGAGATGATGACCCTCCCTTTGAACAGAACGTCATCGAACCACTATCAGAATTTTGCACATGAACAAGACAAAGAACAAGAAGACGACCCTTGCAACTGCCAAAGAAGCAACCTATTAGAATATGGTAATCAATATGAAGCGCATAAATTTCAAGAACGGTATGCACATATTAACCTTTCACCACCATACATGCCATACAGGGTTATCAAAGTAAATATAAGCACTGTTTTACAGTCCCACACACATGTTCTTCATACAAAACTATACAGGACATGGAACCTGATATTTTCTTTCTCATGGAGAAAACTCTAAACAAAAGTTAATTGGTTCAGCATACGCCAGCTCTTAATCAGAAAAATGCAGACATTCTGACCAAACCCCTCCTGTCAGATTTTTACATTAAGCCTACATATTTGGTAAAGCTACTAGGTTCAATGCTTCTTGCGAAATATTAGTATCTTATTTCCCTCTTGTAAATTCTTTATGCATTAATTATCTTTGTAATACTCCTGAATATAAGTAGACCATTCTGCTGGGTGCAAAATACATTCAAGCATAATCAGAAAACTGCATCTCATTCTTCCACATAAAGATTCCAGGAGACCACCTGTTCAAACCTATGTGGAAAGGAGGAGAACCGTTCAGAAAGACTACAGTGTACTCTTACGCAAACTTACATTTGAGACTTCAATGAACAAAAAGTTCAACTGAGTTCCCACACTTCTTGATGTAAGGGCGATAAGGTATGTGATGGAGCTGGTGTTTACTGGTTATTACCTGAAGCTTCATTAATCAATTATACTGCGTATCTTTTATTGATTGCAATATTGCACACTAGTGGGACTCAGTTGTCACTGAAGCATGAATCAAACTCTTCTTTTCGAGAGTCGAGATGTGTACACTCTTGAGAAGGAACTTTCAAGAAGCTCATCAGCAGCTCAGCTCGTTTGAAGTCATAAAAAGCCATGTGCAGTTCAGGGAAAATTGGTAGCTAGCAGTTTCACAATTTGATAGTAAAAAGGAAAGAAATTCCTACCAATGAGCTTGTGAATTTAAAGCAAACAAGGAAATTCAAAATACAAGGAAACCTAAATGTCATACCTTTCAGCTTCACCACTGGGCATTATTGCTGGACCAGAAGACAGACTAGTTCCAACAACAAGCACTTGCTCACTTCCAACTCTTATTAATTCCATGGATTTTCCTGTTTCTCCAAGTTCAAGTCTAAAAGACGACACTACTGATCCACTTAGGGGATCCACACAACATATGTCAGACAAACATGTACCACAATTCAGTTCAGTCCTCATCACTAGCAACATTTTGCTTTCATCGTGATACAGGACCTTCCTAGGAGTGCCCTCTAAATGAAACTTCTGCATATTAAGTCTCTTGCTGTGAACCATCTCCACCTAAAGTATCAAGTCATAAATACAGTACAAGTCAAAACAGGAAAACAATAAGAACCACATAAAGCATAAAACTAGAAATGAAAACAGTGGTTATTTTTTGGAGAGCAAAGTCAGCAAAATAGGGAAGAGAAGTCAGTTGTATGACCAAAAAGCTATATGTTTCTCATTTTGAATTGAGTATGTAATGTAAACCTAAATCATATTAATTAACGGAACTTATCAGTTTCAGACTGAAAATCAACTAATATTTGGAAGACAAGATCTTAGAATGAAGCCGCATCCTCTGGTTTATGGGAATTCAAACGCAGAAAACAGTAGAGAAGATAACTAACACAACACAATGGTTTCTCCAGACCAGGGAATACCACCACCCAAAACTTCTCATAATTTTACATTGAATAATGTTGTTTGTACATCTAATTTTACAACAATGAGAAAGAATAAAACGAGAGAAATTTGGGATGAAATGGGTGATCCGATGGAGATTGAAAGAAAAAATGTTTTATAAACTGCTGTATGAACTACAACTTTTACCTAACAATTTCCTCCCCTCACTCGGCCCCCACTCATTTCTCATCCTCCCTCCCACACTTGCAAATCTCCCCCAATTATTGCTATCCACTCTCTTGTTACCAGCTGTCCATTTGCATAACTAATTTCTCATCTGACTTTCCCCAACCAAAATTATTATAATATGCACCCTTTCCCATCTCAAACCACCCGTATACATGTTTTGATGGTGAGCCCCAAGGGTGTGATATTATCCTCTTATTCCCAAAAAATAGGAACAATAACCTAGTAGACACCATTAAGAAACAGGAACAGCAAAAATTAAGAAATGAAATGAGACAATCTAACAAAATTATGGTATATTCACCACCACAAAAGTTAAAATATTGATAGTAATCGCAACAAATATATCTCAAGATTTCTCAGTGCATTTAAATATACCATCTGCAAGTATCTTCAATGCAATAAGTTACAAAAGAAAGTGCAACCAAAGAAATAAAGGAACAAAAAAATATGGCAGCAAGGAATGCTGTCATATGATTTTCTTACCAGATGTAAACAGTTTTCTGCAACAAACAATATTCCTTTTGGACAATCAACAGAGCAAACAGGAGTCACATGTGTGGAAGGTTGAAATGAGATAGAAGTATACGAAAGGCTATGTCTTGCACTATGCAATAACCAAGGCCTATCACTAAGAGCAATTATATCAGCATCCAGTGTGTCACCTAGTGGCACCAAGAAAACTGGAGTAATGCCAATGCGTCGAATGGCAATCAATTGAAGTGTTGAAGGAAGGTCGTTTCTCTTGCCTAAAGCATTACTTGCAGAATTTACCAAATTTATAGAAGATAAAGCAGTATCCACCATATTTATTGGTGATGATGGACATGGTTCCACCGGCCACTCAAAGCGGAGGAGCATTCCATTCCTCAATCCAACAAGAACATAATACTTATCAACAAATACAAGTCGTACATCTTGAGGTACACAACCACTGATGGCAGTCCCTATTGTATTTGTCAATGAAATTGTCCCACAAGCAACTACTGTAATTCCTCCACCTGGTGCATAAAACCAAATTTCCACAGAGGGCCTGTGTGTACCGATAACAAAGGTTTTACTGATGTCCACTCCACTTTGGAAAGAAGAGATGGTACTATTATTTGCTGAAATGGATGAATTTGATGGTTTTTGCTCAATTTCTTGTCCAGGGATGGAAATGCATGATAATTCATTCTGCAGTACCAAATGTTGCATTTCATAAATTTCATATTGATAAGCTGATAGCAATCTAACCCCAAGGATAAACAAAAAGCATGGGTTAGAGGTTGACACAACTATGAAATTATGCCCAACTGCCCCCAGACTGATACTCACATTGTCTGGAGACCAAGATGTGGAAATAGGAGAGGGCAAAGGGATACCTTCAGAATGAGCAGCTTTAGTGGGCAAACAAAGCTTAACAGTATATCGGTGGATCTGAACAAGTACACCATCAGTCACAAGGCCACATGCCAGAGTACAGACATTAGGTTCGAAACCAACTGAATCAGTCACATCAGTAAAACTTAAGCCAACTGACAATATTCTGGTTTCCTCAACAAAAGATAGAACTAGAAAAGAATGATGTGAATCAGTAATTTTCATTCTGACAGTCCAAGTACCAGTTACCCCTTGGTATATAGAAGCAGTCCTGTGTAGATTTTCCACATTAATACCATTTCGAATTATCCGTAATGACCCCTCTGGAGCCACACCACAGCAAGCAAACATTTGATCATGCTTCTCATCACGATAATCTACAACTGCCATATCCAAGATTGGTGCAATGTTTTGAATAGGGTTTGTATAGCATAGCCTTCCATCTTCCAATTTAAGGACCACACCATCCCCCATTTCCACAAGGGCAGCTACATATCCACCTTCAACCCACAAAAGTGCTTTACACGGCAAACCTTTATAGAGACACTCAGACAGATTAACTTTAGGGCCTTCAGAATCAAAAAGAACTTCCATCATAAAAAACTCCCCAGTATCTACACAGAAGATCATCCTAGGATCTCTATTATTTTCAGGTCCCCAACTCCATGAGCATATGTACTTGTAGCTTGAATTAGCACCACCATTGTCACTGTCTATGCACATAGGATCATAATCGCTCAGTTCCAACAAAGCACAGGCAGCAACATTAAAGCGTTCATCGTCAACATCATGTAATTTACAAGAGTCATCCACATAAGTCTGCTCTTCCATGGCATTAGGCAAAATGTTCAAGTTAGTCTTATAAATACAGGATGGGTTGCGGGGATCTCTAAGATCCATCAAGAGAACATCACCAGTCCTGAACAGGAATGCAAGTCCCCCGGAGTTAGGAACTTCAGCAATGTCATATGCCAGAGGACCAGCTTCAGCATACTGAGAAATACAAAGTACTTTGTGTGCTTTAACATTCCATTCCAATAATAGCAATTCATTTTGAAGGGCTCCCCTCCTGTAGTGCAAAAAAATGCATGTTTCAGTGAGTACACAGCAGAAACAGAAGATAACTTCCATCATGGAGGTGTATTCAAGACAGAATAAACTAGTGAGAGTGGCCAACATTGTATCACCTCACCATACCTATTTATAATAACAGCAAGTACAGGATTCTGCTCCTTGCTTGGTTGTCTGGAATCTTGTGAAATGAAGCAGATGCTCCAAATGGTACCACAGATACTGGTTCTTTGGATGCTTCTGGAAGAACTTGCAGTTCCTTCACTTTCCGAAGGATATACAATTCTCTAGAATTAAGCAAAAAAGGTCACAAGTATATTTCTTCAGGCATCAATCAAATTATCAAAATTAGACAAAATTTAAAAAAATACAAATAAGATAACAATATATACTGTTACAGCATGAAAGAAAAAGAAATGAAAGGTTAGTAAAGGAAACCAATACATTAGAACCTTCAAAATTCAATCTCTTCAAAGATCCACCAAAAATCATGCCCTATATGTGTCTCTAGTTTATAGCCAATACCACCTTTAAAATAAAACAGTCATCTCCCATATTCATATACAGATTTTGCTAACACACATAAAGCACACTGACATGCAGCTTTTCTAAAATGAAGGATGGTATAGTAACTTTAGACCTCATCAATGATATCACCACTGGACATTGACATAGAAAACAAAGCCAGCCGATCTTCATATGCACTAGAAGCAACAAAACAACCACTGCAGAAAGAGAAATATAGGAATTAGTAATATTCACCAAAAAGGTTTACCATGCTTTTTTTCGTTTGTCATTGAACATTGTTAAATATAAAACTATTCATGAGCCTTCATCCAACATCTTAAGCTTTTAGATGAGTAAGACCTTGACAGGATACCAAACCTATTTAACCATGAGGTTAAAAGTTCAATCATTGATGCTTCGAAACTTATAAATTAAAGTTGATTACCCACACAAGGTGGGACCAAGGAATGTACATGCTTTCAAGCGCAAGGGACTCTTGTATCAAAGGCCATGCTAGACATAAAATAATTCATGACCCTTCACCTAATGGGTTCAGTTTTTTAGAGAGTTCGCCAAGAACAAATGTAATCCTGAAATTACTCTATTGCTTACACAAGAACATATCATAGCAAAAAAATTATGAAAATAGATCTCTAGTGTGTTAACAATACGAGTCACCTAACCAGTTACGATACGAGTCACCTAACCAACGGTGAAATAATTCACTAGCATTAGTGACTGGTGTACTGGAAGGATTTAAATTTAATCTACGGGTGCAGTGATAAAGCTTAATACTATGTATTAGAATTTAGGATGGAGTCTAATTAAACCCTATAAAAACAAATTTGTAAGATGATATTTGTACCTCACATATACTTTTGCTATATTTCTAAAAGATAAGGAATCTCCAACACATCCTTCTCACACCAATGACTAGATATCTCAAGGGACTGGATGTTTGTAAGTTGTCTAATAGTGACTAGCTAATAAGCCCAACAAACCTGGTATTGGTAAATTTTGATACTATACTATGTGAAAATTTAGGATTGAGCTTAACCCAACTCTACAAAATCCTACAAAGTCAACTAGAAAAGTTAAATTTGCACTCAAAATATATACTCTATTTAACCATATCAATAAAGGAGAATCACCAACACTATGAACAAAACATATGAAGACACATGTTTACAGATGGTTAAAAGAATTTACTGGAAGCTAAGTGATAAGTGTATTACTAAAAAACCTCATATTGAGAAGGTTTATGATAGAAGGAAGTGGGGTACAACAGGGAGGGACCATGTTTCTTGAATTACATGGAGGATTCTTTCTTTTATTTTCCTTCTTTTTCTTTCAATAAAAGTTCCCTTATTTTTCTTCCCCTTAAACTTCTACCATTTAGGTATGACAATCCACTACTAAGCACATCTCAATCCTATATAGCAAACTGACCATGCCTTCCCTCAATACCACTGTATACCATGAAAATTCTCTTGGGAGCATACAGTTGGAAAAAAGATTTTTTAGCAGACAAGAGCTTCTTCAATGTTCTTTTTCCAAGTACCATAAACACTCACTTGGTATAGTTAGGTTCAATACATCTTAAGAACTAGGGGTATTTAAATTCTTCTCTTGTAAATTGTTTTGGCTTTAGTTATCTTTGTCCCTTTTATATAAATAAGTCCAATTTACTGGGTGGAAAAAACACTTCAGCACAGGCAGAAAATTTTCCCTTCTCATTACTCACATTGTATTAGAGCTCCCAATCCAAGGGGGACGGACTCTGCTTCAAAATAAAAATCCATAGAAGGTCTGACCATGCTCTTGAAACTGCCAGACATTAAAAAATTCAACTAGAATTCCAGTAACTTCCGGTCACCACCAAAATTTTCTGGCAGCTGCTTGGCATGTTTTACAGGTAAGTTTTGCTCCAATGTCTCTATGATTTATGGCTGGTGCAAGTCCAACTAATATCATTACCTGTTCAATATGAACAAGTACTGAGCTTTTTTTTTTCATTTTTGTTTCTTTCTGGTTGAAGCTACTCAATCATCAACAAGGACAATAGGAACCTGCGCTAGGATTTCAACCTAAGCTGCTAGTTTTCTTCTTTATGAAATGGGTTAAATATGATTTTGGTCCCTCAAGTTTCAGTGAAATTTGGAATTAGTCCCTCTTCAAAACTTTCAACTAATTTAGTCATTCATCTTTAAAAATGCATGAATTTAGTCCTTTTAACCAAATTTTGTTAAGTTTATCTGATGTTTCAAGCGCATTTCATCATAGTATTTGAATTATTTATACCGTTTGACACATTTTTGCTTCAATGTTAACTCAAATTTTATCATAAAATGCGTTTAAAATGTCAAATAAACTTAACAAAATTTGGTAAGAAGGACTAAATTCATGCATTTATAAAGATAAAAGACTAAATTGGTATAAAGTTTCGAAGAGGGATTAATTCCAAAATTCACTGATACTTGAGGGATCAAAAACATATTTAACCCTTATGAAATTTTAATTGCTTCAACAAATACTTCACACATCTATATGCAATTACTTATCATAACTGAACTCAACTAAGCTTGCATCTGACCATAGGGTTTTCTTGGACAATTTGATCTCTAGACTCTGCGAAGGTGAGATTGCAAACTCAGTTAATTATTACAAAGAGTTAGTCTGGTAAAACTAGTGACTATTTTTCAGCAGGAGGAGGTGGAAAGGGTAAGAACTTTTCTCATAAGCTTGAAAAACATCATGTACTTGTACTATGGCATGTCTAAATATGTTTTCACTATCATTTGGATTTAATGTCTCAACCATCTTTCTCATTGATTTGCACTTTTTTATTCCATAGTTGCAAACCATATAATTCCCTCATGTAATAATTTCTCCACATATTCAGCTTGTCCCAGCAATAACAAAAAATAGGTGCGGCATGCTTGTATCAGTAGTTGCCATAGGAAATGTTAAAATATACAACCTTCAAAGATGTTCATGCTCAAAACTTATCCATGATCCTCGTTTCCATACAAAGATATTTACAAAACGTTAAAGCCTCAAATGGGCTATACGGGGTCAGAAGGGAATATGGTTTCTACAATTGTCTCGTGAGCCCAGAATTTAGAAGGTTTACACTAAGGGGGATAGAGGGAACATAGAAGAATGATGAATTGGAAGTAAGAGCGAAAGGGAGGAAGGCTGTTAGTTATTGAATAGTTGAATGTGTTTTATTGAATAGTTATTAAACTGGTCCAATCTGCCAGATTCAAAGAACAGAGAGCAACAAACTAAGGAGATCAATACAAATAAACCCAAGGGAAGAAGATGGAGGCAAAAGTAGCAGCTCAAGAAAATTAAGTAGCCAGTCTCAGATCTACTCTGGGAGAAATGGTATAAGGCATGAGCACCAGGAGAAGTTAATGGAGAAGTTGACAAAGGTCATGGAGAAATTACCTTCTTCATCAGGATGGAAGAAGCTTCAAGGGAATTTTATGGATGACCTCTTACAATAGGTGAAAAAGGTGGAACTACTGATGTTCAACAGAGAAGATTCAACTGTTTGGATAGCTCAAGCAGAATTTAGTACTTCCTAGTGATGGAGACAAGTCCAAATGTTCAAGTGAACCTCGCATGGTTGTGTATGGAAGGATCCACAGTCGCAAAGAATCCTAATATGACTTGGAAACAACTCAAATATGAATTTCTTGAAACATAGATAGATGAGCAATGCCACAGCTTAGTGTTCTTCAGCAAGTATGGAGTCTAGCTGAGATGAGTGCATACAGGAGTTTGAACAGTTAACAGTCCGGGTAAAATTACTGCCCAACAACCAATACTTTTGGTATTTCATTCATGGATTGAAATAATAATGAATCTAGCAAGGGCAATCAAGAGTGAATCATAGGATCAGACTCCATTTAAATAAGGGATGAGACTTCCAGGAATAAGGGAAATTTCGGGTTGGGTTCTGCTACACAAAATGGGCCATTTAACTCAGGTGGCACACGTATTTTATAAGTATTTAAATATGATTACAAAAGTAGATTTAAGATCTGGAGATCCTATCAGCCATGTTACCTGTTTATCATTAACCAAAGTAATTTATGTGGTTGACCTAGAAGCTCAAGTAGACCAATTATGATGAGGACTTCCTTATTGTTTTGCAATATGCAAAACGAGTAATATATGCCTACAGAATGGAACTAGAACACATAACTGAGAGATGTTAAAAAAGACAAAGTAAATGCTTTCCAAAAATTTCTGTGACCAGAAAATACATCACCTGGAATCAACGGCTAACCTTCTTCCAGGAAGATCCATTGGGTTTCCAGGAATAGACATCTGTATATGTGTTACAGAAACAAACCTACAAAGATGCATAACTAAATTAAAAAATCATACAAATTAATTATTGTTGGGTTAAATAAACTTTCAGTACTGCCAAAATTGATCCATCATAATAAAATTGGTACCTCCAAAAAAAATTCCTTTTTTTTATGCTCAACAATTAATAAATATGTGAATTTGATCCCTACAATTATTCTGTTACTTTGGAATTAATGGAATAGACATACTGATTTGATAGTGTCATACGCCACATACTTGAAAATAACTTAATAGAATGCTTGCAAGCCAACATTAATAAAGTTACTCTCAAGACCAATTTCAATATGGATCAATTTCGTAGGTGCCAAAATCTTATTTAATATCTTTTTTTCCACTAAATAAAGTTTCTGTCTTGTAATGAACAGTTCTGATGTTCTAAACATGCACTAATGAACCAAAACTGGAAACACTCGACCATAATGTCTTGTACCAATCCAGTGAAAAAGAGAAGAGACGAAGACAGGGCAAGCAAACCTGTGCATTTCATTGCAAAACGTGAGCAACGACAGCTTCCCAGAATCGGATGTAGCAACCAAAAGGTCTTTACCCCACAGCTACAGAACCAAACAAAAAGGACTAAATAAAACCAACCTCGGCATATAAAAGTAATCCACTCACAACAACAAATAACTTCATCGGTTCAAAACAGTCAGATACAATGGTTTCCTTAGTAGCAAACCGAGCAACACACCTGAGGATCACGTGCACGAAACTTCTCGTTCCAAGGCAATATGGCAAGATCTTTGATGGTGCCAAAGACGGGCTGATCACACACAGATTGCACATTCCCATCATCCTCAATAACCACCAATTCAATAGACGTCTCCTGAAATAACAAATAAACAGGAGCAACACAACATGTCATCCCAATCTCAATCAAATCAAAATAATATAACAAGAGAACACACACGGCTTGGCTCGGCTCGGCTCAGTTCAGTCAATTACACCAAATACAAGACCTACTCTACACTGCAGCGTTTAGTGGCAACACATCATAAGCTAGGTTTTCCGTAATGTGCGAAACAAAGAGACAAAAAGGGAAAATAGAAAGAGAAGAAGCTCACCTTGCCGAAAACGATATCATTTGAGGAGGGAGAACGAATGTGAGCGTAGAGAACCTGAAGAACGACGCTTCCTCTGAGGACGCATTTGGAGAGGTAGTAGCGCGAGGCGGAGGAAGAAGAAGAGGGACCAGACTTTGCCGAAGAGCATTCCTCTTCGGAAACCGCCATTTCCGAATAGTTGCCCCTTAGGTTTGAGTTGAGCGATTGATTGAATTTGGTAGCTGAGAAATTGAAGAGTCGGAATAGCGTTCATCGAGAGTTGGATAACATGGTGACGACGGTGAGGATGATGCACGCACGCAAAAAAAAAAAACACACACACACAGTTCCAAGTTCAGTAGATGAAGATGAAGGAGGAGGAGAAGAGGGCTCCTTTACTTTCGTTTTCGTATTTTTCCTTCATTCATGTCTCAGCAACAAACAAAATCGAGACACACACTTTTTCTTTTTTTTATTTATCGGGTTAAATATAAATTTTTTCTCAAAAATTTCACTAAATTTTGAAATTAGTCTTTTTTTAAATTTTATATCAATTTAGTCATTTATGTTTGGAAATATGTGGATTTAGTCCTTCTTACCAATTTTTGTTAAGTTTATTTAATATTTTAAACGCATTTTATGATAATATTTTAGTTAACATTAAAGCGAAAATGTGTCAAATGGTGTAAACAATTCAAATACTATTATGAAATGCGTTTGAAACATCAAATAAACTAAATAAAATTTAGTTAAAAGGACTAAATTCATGTATTTTTTAAAATGAAAGACTATATTGGTCGAAAGTTTTAAAGAGGGACTAATTACAAATTTCACTAAACTCGAGGGACAAAAACATATTTAACCCTTATTTATTTATTTATTTATACGATTTATATATACATATCTCTTTTAATTTAATTGTATATATTGTATATATTTTCGTTTATCATGGTTTTGCTAATTTTATTCAATTTTATTGAAAATATACAAAAACTTTTTAATGTGCAAATGGTTAATATTTGATTTTTAATTGTTTTATACGCTGTAGTACAATAAGAAAATGTCACAAAATAATTTTTAAAAATCTTATAATAAGAATAAATGTAAAATAAAGTGAAATCTGAAAATTGTTTAAAAATATATTAAAATAAAATTTAGTATAAAATGCTGCAATTATTATTAATACTTTTCCCACATATATATTTTATATTAAAAGCTCAAATAAATTTCAAGTTTTAATTATTTCTAGTTTTAGTTTTCAGTTTTTTTTTTAAATTAAATATCTAATGAATTATGCCATTTTAGTTTAGCTCATAACAAATATTTTTTATATTCTGGTTTTTTTATTTTGAATTTTATTCTTAAAATAATTTTTATTGCTTCCTTTATTTTTTATAACAAATTATGTTTATACGGGTGTTTTGATGCACACGGAAAATAGATTTGTCGTAAATAATAAATTAGATTTAAACAAAAATAGTTATGTTATTGTCATTTAAATTCAAAAGAAAAACTAAATACTCGAAATAAAAATGTATCGCATATTAAAAAATTTAAACTTATTTATACATATGCAAATAGTTAATATTTGATTTTGATATATTTTTTCAAATTTGGTTGAAATATGAATGCTACTGTCAGAATTAATATTAGTTACTTATGTTATTTAGAATTGCGGAAAGAAATAAATCGACTATGTCATTTCATACTGATTCAATTTCATAATTTCGTAACATTTAGAACATAGTTCAAATCCGAATATGGGCACAAGTTACGTTATAGTATAAAAATATCATTAAATAATATACTGGAGTAATAATAACAATGAAGATAACAATATAATATTAATTTGTTGATTAAAAACGGTATTTGTATTATAAAGGTTATGAAATTATTCTCACCTGAATCTATTGATGTGAGAGTGTTGTTGGGTGGTACATGGTTGAGTTCGCTCATATAATTTTCATAAATTTTGTGAATAATACTATCACTATTAAATTTTTCATACACATTTAATTACGAGCCGAAAATCCCATTTACAGTATTTTATATATGATTCACATACATTAAATTTTATTTAGTTTTTTAGATGTTTAAAAGTGACTTCAACAAAAGATAAAGTCTCATTATAACATTTCATCTAATAATTTAATATTATTAAACAAAATTTTAAATATTGATAAAATAAAATGGATAGCTTCGAGAATAGAGTATTAATATAATTATCTAAACAATAACAATAAGAATATAAATATATACAGAAGTAAGCACATGATCTAAGAGTTTTTTAAAAAGTCACACAAACATAAACTGTCTCACATTTAATAGAGGTTACTTTGCAGTTTCAACGCTAATCAATAGAAAGTTGTCTTTATTTCTGTTTTGCTTGAATCGGTCAAAATAATATGTCTCCAACGGTCTCACATTATTTTAAATAAGTTAAATGTTTACGTCTTTTATTTTTTACCGATCAAAATAATACGTATTACTAATCATTTAGAAATAAGTGATATTAACTATATAATAGACAAAAAAATTTAAAAATTTTCATAAATATGAAATAAATTGAATGACAAGATAGAAAATCTAAAAATAGTTTAAAATTTTATTAAACGACCTAACATATAGTAACAAAAGTAAAATATAAATAAACATTTTTTCACCAACTTAAATAAAAATACACAATATGTTAAAAGAAGATGAAGCGTGTTTAAATCAATAACTTTTTCGTATTTATTCTGTCACAGTAAAGTAACTACTGTAAAAATAATCAAACAAGTATTTACTTTCTTGCGTTATTTAATGGTATGTATTATGTACTCTTTTATTATAATAGTCTTATTTATCTATAACTAGTTATTCTAATCATTATTCTTTTTATTCACTAACAGTTTTCTCTTTCTCTATTTATTTTATTTTATTTTTAATAAATATAAATTTATTTTATATAAATTAATATATATTAATACATACTAATATAATATAATATATATATATATATATATATATATATTTGAAAAATACATAGAGACGAAATAGCATCTATATTTACAGTAATGAACATTAATATTATTCTTGAGAAATTATTTGTTAGAGAATGGATCTTGCATGAAATTATTTATTATAAAAATCAATAATAGCATCATGTATATTGTGCGTAATATAATATTTAATTGTTAGTTTGTATGTTTTTATATAATATATTTCAAATTTATAAAAGGATAGAAAATTATAAGATAACATAATTTTAATTATTTATAATTTCAAAAGTTTATTGAAAAAGACAGACAGTTTAAAAATAATCTCCTAATCTCCTAGTTATATATTACCATTTGATAATATAAGAAAAATATTTATATATCAATTTCAACTTTAAAATTAAAAGTAAAGTTTAACAGTTGTTCTGCCAATATTTTATTGCAGATTAATATAAAGAATAAATGTCATCAATGAGAATTTGTGTTTAAAAATTTAAACAAAGTAAACATTTTGTCTCTATATTTTTATATGTATAATATTATACATTTTGTATCACAATATTATATCATTCCCATCACTGATTAATTAATGTATACTATTAGTATAATATTAGATTGAGTGCTGTTTTGTTAACATTGACATGTTAACCATCAATTAACATAATTAATTAATAAACAGTAGAAACTTTGAGAGAGAAAATCGGAAAATTAATTAATAAAATAATATTTATTTAAAATACTACATTTTCAAATAACATTTATTCAAAATAACTTTGATTAATAAAAACTAATAAAATTATATATGTCTAAATTTATCAATTTTTTAAAGGTTTGCAAGAGCTACTAAATTTCTAATTTTATAAAATAAAAATAGTAAAAGAAAAATTGTATGGCTAAGATAAAGAATTGATAATAAAGGGAAGGGAAGGAGGTTGTGGCGTTTCATCATCTAAAATATTGAATGTTCTTTCAACATTGAATTTCTACAATAAAAACCAAAACCAGAAACCCAACATTTTAGATCGGAACATTGTATGTCGGTATGTTTTGTTCCTATCGTAATATCCTTTGAACATTCAAAATTTTGTATGTAGAAATTGCATGTTTCGTGCAATCATAAACATATTTCAAGTGTATCATACTTTTAGAAATTAACTTTTGTGATTACCATCTCCTAACAATGTAAGTTCATCTTTCATATTTGGGATTCTAATTAACGATGATGCATGATGATATCCAGAATTTCAAATTATGAAATATGTATGAATAATGATATTTTGATTCACTTTATTTGAAATGGGTCAAAATAACATTATTTACTATGTATTTAGTAATGTGGATTAGATCTTACGATCTTTTAATCAATTAATAGTTGGTCATTTCGTAAACAATACATGGTAACGATTTATCCTTAAAATTATTGTGTGTAGATATTACCAACTATGGACATGCCTACCATTGATGTGGACCTTGGGCCAGAGAAGTTAGAAGATGAAAAGCAAGCAGGTCCATTGTTGCATTGTGATCTTTGTGATACAGAAGTGATTCATAAGTTGGCACAAATGTTCCTTCCAGGTCTAGCTAGTGCTTGTGTTGATAACACATCAGGAGATCTTTTTAAGACAGCAGGTTCGATAGCTGTTGATATAAGGAAGGAGATGATAGAGTATCTTACCCAAAGAAGTGAATCGTTTGTTGCAGAGTCTGTTATATTAGAAGGTGGTCCAGACGGTGAAGTTTCAGACCATCCTTATGATATAATTTCTAACCTAGTTGATGACTTTGCAAGTTCAAAGAGGAATTTGTTTAGTAGGGTTTCTGGATGGCTACTGAGTGAAAAGAGGGAAGATAATATAGAAGATTTTGTTCAAGAGATGGAAGTGAATGGGTTTTGGACACTCGAGCGGAGGGAAAAAATTGCAGAAACTTTGTTAAAAAATGTTGACTTTGAAAACTCATATCATTGCAGCATGAGTTTTAATTCTGCAGAAGATCTTGCCAATCACCTAGATGATTGCAACTTTAGATCTATAATATGTGAAAATGAGGGGTGTAATTCTAGGTTTTGTGCATCTCATTTGAAGGATCATGATTCGACTTGTCCTTTCAAGATAATTCCATGCGAACAGAAGTGTCCTGCAAACATCATGAGACGTGAGATGGACCGACATTGTATAACTGTTTGTCCGATGAAGCTTGTAAATTGTCCTTTTTATGCTATCGGTTGTCGATCAGCCGTTGCACAATGTATGATTGAAAAACATCGTTCGGATGATATTAATTCTCACTTGTGGCACTTCCTTAAAGGGATTTACAAAGAAGCATCTGGAGATGATCTCACTCGACGAGTGGAAGAAATTATACAGGTTAGTATGTATAAGTAATATAATTAGCCTAAAGCTTTATTTCACTAAAAATTCAGTATTATTTGTTCTTAACTAAAAATTTTAGTTGTAAAATTTTTAAGCCTAAATCTATGTTTTTACTATGATTATTAAGATCCATAAAAAATATTTATATTATAAACTATGTGTTTATCCATCAATATAGTTTACAATGAAACATTTTTTTGAAATTATTTGTACAAAAAGATATGTTATAAATAAATAATGTAATTTATGATTAAGAGTATAATGGAAGAAAATCATTGTCTTTACATTGTAGAAAAATATTTAAATAGTAAAAGACAAAAAATAATTAGTTATTATATTGACTTACTTATACATTATTTTATAAATTAAAAATTATTGGTATCTAAAATAGTTTTAGACTAACATACAATTTTAAATTAAATAATAAGTTTTTACATTATTTATAAAGTATCCCATTGAATAATATTGGATGTAACATAATTGCATCCACTTTAAAGTTTTGACTTAGTCATGTTTAAGTATAATTCTAAAAATTGTATTATGATTTGTAATATTATTGTCATAATGTTATTATTTAAAATAACTTATCTATCAAGGTGGAATTTGACAATATTTTACATTTTGTCTCATATATTACATGTATTTATTGTGAGTATTTATCAACATCAAGAATGAGCAAAGACTAACATAAAAGAGGAATTATCTCAATTTGACCTTAAAAACTTACTTATAATAAAATTGATAACTTTCATCATTAGTAATAATTTATGTTGTCCATTATCTATTTGTCAAATGATGTCATATTTTTTATTTTATTACAGTGAGTACTTAGATTTTTAGTTTTGTATGATAGGCATCGCCAAACAATCGTTTAACAGAGGCTCGAGATGCAAGATCTTTGAGCTTTGTTGTCAAGGATATTGAAGCTAAGCTAGAACCTTTCAAAGTAACTGTTGTGGATAAAAGTAATGAAAAGACCGAAGACAAGAATGGTGAAGAAGAAGGCGGGGAAAATAATACGAACAATAGTGAAAGAAGCATAGATACTTCAGATATGTCCAATTCATCAGATAAAGTTGAAGTGAGTGATACACAAAATGCATCAGATAAAGTTGAAGTGAGTAATACACAAAATGCATCAAATAAAATTGAAGTGAGTGATACACAAAATGCATCAGATAAAGTTGAAGTGAGTGATACAAATAATGCATCAGATAAAGTTGAAGTGAGTGATACAAATAATGCATCAGATAAAGTTGAGGTGACTGATACACAGAATGCACCAGATAAAGTTGAAGTGAGTGATACAAAGAATGCATCAGATAAAGTTGAAGTGAGTGATACACAAAATACAACACAAAATGAAGATAATAAGCCTAGTTATGTTGAAAATGAAGATCACGAAGAAAGGACACAAACTTCAAATATGATTAATGTATCTGATACTACTAAAACTGACCTCTTGGATGACAATAATAAAGATGTTGCAACTACCAAATTAACAACTAAGGCAGATGATGAAGAGAGCTCTCAAACACTCAACACAAATATATCCAATGAGGAAGTTGGTGTAAAAAATGAGGACGGTGCAGAGAATAACACTATAAGCAAATCCATTGAAGACAATGAGCAAATATTAAACGAAGATAGTAAATTCGAAGATAAGGACGATGATCAAAATATACATAATTCAAAAATAGAGATCAAGGGTGGTGCAGAGAATAATATCAAGAACAAAGATACTGAAGATGACAACTAAAGCAATACACAAAAACTTCAAATGTGCAAAGCTTATGAGATATAATTGCAATGGTATAAGATATATCATTAATGGTAATATATGTAAAGGAGCAATAGAAAGAGAACCTTTATTCAAATTTTCAATAATGTACTTTTACTAAATATATCTTTACATGTAGGAAAATGATTTCAACTTTTGTAATAAATGACAACATGTTTATTTTTCTTTTTTGTCAAAACTCTGATATCATTATTGATTATTCCCGTCCTTTTCTTTTTTATGATTATTCACACTTCATTATATAATTTTTCACTTTTAGCTATACACTTTATGTAACTAAATTTATTTATATTTATGTTATTTTTGCTAGCATCATTATTATTTTTCATTAACTAATGTATAGTAACTTCCACCCAAAAATAAACATCTATTAATCCAATATCACATCTCTTTGTTAACAAATTTACAATTTAAATAATTTTTATTATTGTAAATTCACACAACACAAAAATAATTACATATCTTCACGGGGAACACCTACAAGTAAGAGGGTATCATTTAAATAAAAGTGAACAATAAATTTAATATATTTCGACACCTCAAAATTTACATTCACAAATACTCAATATACAATTTTGTTGGCAAAACTACAAGCATTCATGCAAATTTTATGGATAAAATTACAAACCTTCTCTTACATACAATTTTGTATCCACTTTTATACTATAAATTGATTTTATTTCTATTCGACGTAAAATTTTCAACACACTTCCTTACGTGACATATACTTTTCAAGTGTGAAATAAATACTTAAAAATGGTCAGATAACAATGAATGACATGATAAGCCTAACAAACAATAAATCTCATTAAATTTTTAGATAACTCTAATATCATCTTAAGAAGTTATTTTTAAACATAACTTAATCATACAAAACTAACTTATAAATTGATATTTACGAGTCAACTTATATATTCTAAATTGGTTTATCTAAGATTTTTAAAATTTACTATATGTTTAGACTTATCATTACAACTCCACTAAAGTCCGGTAAATGCCATAGTGTTAATAAGGTGTTAACTTTACCATATTATAAAAACTTCCAAATTTCTTGCTAGTCAAATTCTTCTAAGATACTAGAGTTTAATTCTGATTATAACTTTTTTTTTTATTTTAAAGTAAAATTATAATTTGTTCACTTTTATGTCATTTTCAAAATAACTATTTTATTTTTGTGTGGGCAAATAATTGAGGTGGAGCACTCGAGCTTTTAGAAGTCAATTTATGTGTAAATGTATATAATATTTACTTTACAAAAAATAACTAACATGGTAACGATATCATCGTGTCCTTGTAGTCATTTGTTATACTCAACATAAACAAAATATTCAGAAAATAGAAGCAAATGAAAGTTTCAAGCAGGTTTTAATAACCATATTTTCAGTCGAAAATTATTATAAAGAAAATGGACACTTTTAATTAACCCGGTAAATATGAGATTTTACTAATATAATTTCTATCCTTATACATTTAACAAGGGTAAGGTAAAGTGTTTTTCTTTCTTTAGTTGTAGCTTTTATATTAAAAAATGCAAAATTATACATTATGTCCACTGCATTTTTTTCATGAGTTGAAAAGGAAGTAGAAAAAATGTAGACTTTATCCTTCACTTCACGTTTGCAGATATTAATGGGGGACGAGGATTAACTTCTTCACAACTATTAACAAAAGCACATTAACTAAAACAAAACACAATAAATAAATAATAATAAATTTTAATGATACCTTTTCCCCAATGTTATTTCTGTTCCACTCAAATACATTTTTTTTGTTGTTGGTTGTGTTTATCTTAAGTGAAACATGTTATTGTTGTCAAAGTAATGGATCATACAGGTTTTAGATGATAGATTTAGAGTTTTTGAATGATCTGAAGTCTTAGCAATATGAAGAATGTAAAAGGACTGGTGAGAGGAGACATTCCTATCATATTGGGGTATGATAAAGGAGGCAATACGAGGTTCTTCACTAACATTTTATGTTTTATTTTTGCTCTGAATTTATTTTCAATCGTATCATGGCTTCATTTTGGTGCCATTAGTTTAAAGCTTCGAGATTGGACTCTGTTTACGTTAATATGGAATTAGGCTTCTATCAACGCTATTCCTTTTTTGCTACATCGTCCCTAGTTGAGTGGTAGTCCGAGTAATTTTAATGAGTATAAATAAATGGGTGGCAAATGCAAATCATTACAAACTGATAATGTTGGTTAATATTTATAAATGTGAAAAATAAACGGAGGAGCACAACTCATTCAAGCACTTTCCATCATACAATTAAACAGACTAGAATAAACAATTTTGCTGTAAAATAGATTAATTGACATAATGGCACTCTTGTAGTAATGGTTAATCAAATTCGAACAGAATAAACCCTGGCGAAAACAAGCTTATGTGTAACATTATAACAAATCCATAAACATTTCCATGCAAATTTAGATAAAGTCTACAATACAAGAATACAGAAAGTGCACTAGTCAAATCCTCAAAACTGATGAACGGATGATAATTTTAATTTCTTTAAGCTCGAACACCTTTAAGGCTAACCATGCGTGAAGATGTATCGCCCTGAGGTCCCCTCAATGCAGAACCCCCTTGAGCACTCCTCCCATAACCTCCATCTTGATACCGTCCACTCTGGTAGCCACCACCTGTTCCCCGTCCCATTCGATCCCTGGAATAGCCACCTGCGGCTACTTGACCTATTGACCTTCCACCACCACCATATCCTCCAGCACGCCCACTGCCTTGCCTTGGCTGAGAAAGGCCCAGGTCTTGCCATCTACCACCTGAAGAGGCTGTTCCACTACCACCGGCGGCAGCAGCAGCATAGTCCTGGCCATCTCTCCGCCTTAGAGGCAGATCCAATCCACCACCACCTATCCTTGCTTCCGTTGCTCTTTCATTGCTCTCTGCAAGGATAGATAACTTCTCTGTCAACTGGAATGCCAATGCCTGCAGCCTAGAGTATTCAACATCCTGGAAAACAACACACCCAGTTGGCTGGTCCCAGCTTGCATGGAGCTCCTCATTGATCATCATCCTACTGACAATACTATGAGTGCAAGAAACAGAGAGATCAAAAATTTTTGAAAGTTGATCCAGGCTCAGGGATTCATAAGAAGAAGCGAAGGTAAAGAGGTATGTCCTCAATGCCTCCTCCTTGATTTTGTCTTTCAGCATTTCAAGCACAGTGTCTCGATTTCTCACAAATTTCCATACATCGAGAGACACAATAATGTCAAAAGCCTTCTGGAAGTCTCCCTTTATGAGAAACCTTGTGGCAGCCATAACATGGTCCCTCACATTTTCCGGTGGACCAGTGAACGTTTGCTTCTCGCTGGCCTCATGCAAGCGACGGAAAGTCTTAGAAATTACCTTGCGTTTAGCATCATGAACATTGGCAGCCATATTAGGAACTTCCAGCAGCATGGCAGATACCAGATGTACTGACTCCAGGAGTTCAAGATTGATGTGCATATGATATGGCATTTGCCTCCTTCTTTCCAACCTTTCCTGAAAGAGGGTCGAAAATAGTTAACATCAATATCAAAATTTAATTCTTACAATTGCAAAATAAATACAACATCTAAAAAATACATGGGAACTTACTACGTCCCAAAACAGAATTTATCAGCTACATTGATCAGTAATATAAAACTGAAATAACTAAGAACTTTGGACTGTTAAAAGGCACAATATGAAACCTAATAGTCTATTGACAGGGACTAGACTATTGCAGAACTAATAAACACAGATCAGTTTCTACCAGCAGCTGAATAACATCACGCTGAACAAATTATTATCAAAACTTCACATTCCTTCACTTCTGAGTTCTTTTGCAACACATTATTGACATGATGACAGTTTCTCATGAAAATAGATACTATTGAGTTTTTATTGTTGTAATTTGTGAACCAGATCAATTAAACAAATTTATAAAATGTAACACTGAAAAGCCTAATTGATGACTAGGAGTGGGGGGTCTTGGTATTTTAAAATGATTTTCAAATTTGGAAATATATATGGTATAGCACAAATATAAATCCATTTATACATCTTTCATCACTCTCTTAGTCACCTCACAATGAATGCATTGAATCTTAAGATCAGAACCCAAAAAATATCCACAATATCATAAACATTAGTAAAAATGGAGGGGGAAACTACCTGTTCCGGAGTCTTCTCATGATAGCGACTTTGTGACACACCTTGGGCAAGTAACTCTTTTACCCTTCCACCAGAGTACAGTTCAGAGAGACAACCATGTGCTTCAGAAATCAGTCCAATCCGAAAAGCACATAAACCTAACTGTGACATAGCCCTGTTAAAAAGTATCTGAGTTGAAATGTCCATGTGTTGAATACTATCTTGCAAATGACTCATAAGAAGCAGATCACGGGCAATTGAGAACTCATCAAGGAGAGCATGGTGGTATATATCACAGAGCATTGCACGTGCTTTAGTTCGCTCGTCTCCGTACTTGTAAATCAATGATACCAATACATCCATTATGGTCCTGCTATTATCAGGGAATGTGGGCTTCCGGGCCACAATCTCTGGGGTAACAATAAATGCAGAAGGAATTCTTGATTCCTCAAATCCTTTTGACTCCTCACTTGCCTCCCCTCCATCATCTCCATTCTCTGTCAGCTCAGTCAATTTTTTCATTGCATCATAAACTTCTTGCGGTTTGTAGTAAATGAGCTCAACTCTCCTCAAGGCCACCTTAGAAGCAGCTTTGAAATTCCCAACTCTTTCAAGATATTCCTGGACATTTTGAGCAAGAACCAGAAACAAGGGTTCATCCCTGAGTCTCTCAACATAGTCCCGTGTATGAGGATCTATGCACTGCAAGCTCTTGAAAAACTCAACGTCAATCCTTTCTAAGAAAGCAACTAAGTTACCCCAGACCCGAATTGGTCCATTGTAGTCAGCACCTTTCTGAGTTTCGTTCTCATCTGGTTCCACCGAATCGTCAACCAATATGTTTGGATGCTGCACTAGAATATCAAGAATGACCAGCATGTTTTGCACACATTTTTTCCACACATTTATGGGCATATGTCCATTGAGCCCTGGATTGACATCAAATTGAGCAGAAACCACACTGAACAGAATTTCCAACTTCTGTGCAGGTGTCTTAGCAACTTTCGTTAAGAAAGTAAGCTGCTCAACCTGTTCGAATCTCCCAGTCCCCTTTCTGCCCCTAGCAGCCACAACCTCTTTGAACTTCTTGTTAACAGTGTCCCATGTGATCTCACTGGGGTCTTTCATAAATTGTCTATCCAATAGCCGATCCTTCTTGCTAAGCTTTTGGTCCCAAGGACCATCACCAGCATCATGCTTCTCATCATCATACTGAGAAGCTTCAGAATCAGATTTGGCTTCTGGTTTCCGAAGCTGCTCTGGCTCAATAATCTCATCATCACTCTCATACTCTTCCTCGCTCTCCTCTTCTTCCTTCTCCTCGTCGCTCTCAGGATTCTCCCTACACTTATTAATCAAATCCTCGTACTGCTTATTATTTTTCTTCAGCTTCTGCTTCATGGTGTTCAAAGCCTTAGCATTGCTACTACTCATCTTCTTCTTGGCATCCTTATTAGCCAAAGCCTGAGCCAAGAAATCTTCCAACATCACAAGCGTCTTGATGTAGAGATTCGGAACCTTCACAGACTCAGTGACACGCATAACCTTCTCAAGCTGTTTGTTAATCTTGTCAAAACTCTCTTGCAGGCTCACCCAATCATTAATCTTCATAGCATTCTTCATCTGATCAACAGTGGACGCCATCTCCTCGAAACGCTTATCTTTTGCCGACCGCACAACACGCTTCTGCCCGTCGGAATCATCACTGTCACTAGCATTTTCCTGCAGGTACCTGCTTGTCACTGCTTGGCTAGCAGATTCACCTGCCGTGGGTTCAACCTCCTCATCATAATCACTCTCCTCCTCCTCGGAATCACTTCCACCCTACAATTAAGTAAATAACAATGCAAAAATAAAAAAATAAAACTTCCACACATGATAATTTCCTTAACCTAAAGGAGCAAACAATTAAAACATTGATTGAGAATTTTCTAAATACCTGAGTCCAGAATCTTGAAGCCATCTTTTAGTCAAAAAGTTGAGTAGGGAATCTGCAAATGAACTTAACTGTATCACGATGAATTGACAAGAAGCATCAATTCAGATAAAATTGTAACTATTGAGTTCCAACAATCGTAGAAGAAAAACTAAAACAGCAGCGTTGAATTTGCGCTTACCACTTCAGAAACTGGCGTGTGCTCCGGAAGACGAGAGACAAAAGCGGCTGTGGATTGAAATCGAACGCGAACACAGGAGCCTAGGGTTTGCTTTGTAATATTTGGGCCGTTGGGCCGAACCCAATTGTGACACGAATAAAAACAGAAGCATATCATATAATATAATTATGATGTAATTTACTGTTACTTTCTACTATAAAATATATTAAATGAATAAAAATAAAATAAATAAAAATGGAAAGAGGATAAAATAAATAAATACACATTATTAATCTATATTTATATGCTATATAAAACTGTATAGGATATCATTTTTTATGTTGGCAATTATTATTCATATTTTATTCTTTATGATATATAATATATTTATTTATTAATTTTTTAAAAATTAACAGTATTTTAATTTATATTTTTTGGATATGTGTTAACAAAGAATGTTATAATACCAAAAATTTATAATACTTTTAATTTAAGTACTTTTTTTAAAGATTTTTTAAATGCTATCTTATTCTATTTAATTTTAAACAGTTTTATCATTTTACACAATTTTTTAATTTTTCTTTTGAATTTGATGTTTTATAAGATTCACATTTTTATCAAAATTTATAAAGAGTATATAACACTTTCTAATCTGTCAGTGTTATAAGTAGAATAAATAATAAATATTATAATTATTTATTTAGTAAAATAATTTTTCAATAATATTATATACAAATACACACACACATGTATATATATATATATCAAATTGTATTATTTTTTAAATGAGGAGTCGCGTTAATTTTTTTCATTAATCTATTATTTAAATTGATGATTAAATTTTATGTTTTGAATGTTATAAAATTTTAATAAAAGAGTTCGTTTTCAAAATGAAACAATTTACATAAGTTATTATTTCAATATTAACATAAAATGTCGAAAATATTTTATGCGATAATAATATTAAAACTAATAATTAATATTTGACGTAAATAAATAAGTAACATAGTTATTATTTATGAAGATGCTAATATTTCCCGCGAGTTTGAAAAATATTTTATTAATAGATTAATATTTTATCAATTAGAGAAGATATAATTTCGAAACAAAAGTAGTAAGGGGAAGTTGTTAAAACAATTTGAGAAGGTTTTTCAAAAATCTAAGGGATTACCTTTTCTCCAGGCAAAATCTTATAATATTAAACTTTTTCTGTGTGCGTCTTTACCGACATACACCACCAGAAAGATTTTCAGGTGAAAATAAATCAATTGTATGCTAAATGAGAGTAAAATTATATATACTCATTCATTGTTATTAATTGATGAAAGAGTTATTATTTCATACATACAAAATTGTATATTGTTTTATATCATACAATTATTTTTTATAGCATAATTTGTTTTTATATGTTTTATAGTTGTATTTTCTCCGAAGCCAATAATGGTTAAATTCCTATGATTTTCACTTATCATGAAATGTAATCTAGTTTTTAATTTTATAAAAATTATAGTCAGTTCTGCTGAATTTGTGTATATAATATAGATGCAAATAAAAATGTTATTTAAATTTTAGTCTCAAATATGGATTGTTTATATGTTCCTCGTTTTTCTTTAAAATAGATTTTTATGTAATAAGTTGGAAACATAGATAAGTTAACTTCAAGATATATCAATCATTGTGATTCATATGAGATTTTAAAACATATTCTAAATTAGAACTTCCATCAAACAAACATGGAGAATAATAATCAGAAAGTCGCGAATATTTATTGAAATAACATTTTTGTAAGACAAAAAATTTTTATGTAAGGATTAATTTTTGGAGTTTGAGATAGTTTTTTTTTGTCAAAGTGCAACCAGATAAGATATTCATCAAGTAGACCATAAGTTTCACATAGTTTAGGAGTCGAGATCAATCGGAGTTTAAATACTCCTACCTTTCTCGATCCTCCGAGATGTTTTTTAGTGACAAAACCTTGATAGAGTTCAAACGCTAATATTTTAAAAACGCGACAGTGATTATTTCTAACGATAGCTACTAAATGAACTTGGATTAGAATCGATGAAGTTTAAATACTCCTACTTTCATCCTTCGACAGAATCCAACTAATCACTCCAAAGAGGAGCCGCTTAATCACACGAATTGCTTAATTAAGCAAAAATTGTCACCACTTATTAGGAGTGAATTATCATTATTATTAAATCTAAATTTTTTTCCATAAAGTATTAAGTTGGTTTGATGGAACAAGACATAAAGTTACAAGTTAGTTTGATATCGTTTTTGAAATTATTTATTTATTTATTTTTTATAGTTAAATATTCAATACTTATAATTTTTATCATAATAAATTATTTAATTGTATTGTATGCATAAAATAATAAATATTTATTTTTTTAGGATGAAAATATCCGTTTAGAATTTATAAACAAGGATAGTTTATTTTACATATAGAATATACAATGTTTATTTATTGACATAGACAATATATATATTTTTTGTAGCATATTAAAAAATCTTAATAGAAAAGGTCTTCATTTTATAGATGCCATAAAATATTCATTTTTTTTAGTTTGATAATAATAACTAGTTAAAAATGAGTAGTAATTGACGTTATAATCAATAATATGTATATATACACACTTACGATACTTTTAATATGTAATTAACTATACAATTATAAATATACTTTATTCGCGGTCCTATAGTCAAATAATAAATAAAAAAATTGATAGTTTTTTACAAACTAACAAAAATAACGATGATGAAACGCATTGTAAACCTTGGCCTTTTGTTTGGAGGTTGGTGAGACTGCAAAATCGGAACGAGCATCCCCACAAAGTGAAGAAAAGAGAAGTTGTTTCTACAGCTTTCGCGAGTCAAGTGTGGGGTCAGAATTCAGAAGAGAAAAAACCTGAATCAGCAAATCCAATCCAAAACCGGTTATCGGAATCGAAGTTCAAAGATTACCAAATCCGTGACTGCTAATCAGAGCAGTGAGCCAAAGCTGCGAATTTAAACTTGGTTGCATGCGAAGACCCCGAAATATGAGACCAAACATCGTTTCCCAGGTAATATAATCCATTTCCCTGTTTTCTTCGATCCTCGCTTCGTTTCTGCGGCAATTTTGAGGGACCAGTGTCAACACACTTCACTCAACACTCATCCTAGTAGCTGAACTGAAAATCCTCGTTTCTGGACCGAGATCTCGAAATGACTTTGTTAATTTCGGACATTGTTTCGCTATAGTTTCCGTTTTGTATGATTTTTGTCTGCAAATAAAATGACAAAGCTCCTTACTGCGCAATTTAAAGTTCGCTGCGTTTCTATTGGGGATTTGCTGATTATATTAAGTGTTGTTGTAGAATGGGTAGCTAGATATTTTCCTTCATTGATGTTATTCTGATTAATTGTCCCTGATGGCTTAATTGACACAGGCAGGGTTGCCTACTAGGATGAATCAATGGTGGGAAAGCATTCCATTTCTCACTTCTGCAGTGGTGGTTGTCTGTGGAGTCATTTACTTGGTTTGTCTTTTGGTTGGATACGATTCCTTTGCTGAGGTTTGCTTCTTGCCATCTGCTGTTGTGTCACGGTTTCAAGGTATATTTTTTTTTAACCAAACTTACACACAGTTCTTTTGGTGTTACTCTTTAATTAGAATTACAATATGTTTGGATTCGCGTTTAAGACGTGGGCAACCTTTACTTTCTGTTACTTTCTGTGTCAATTTCACAGAAGACGGATAAGCTATTACTAGTTGATTCCAATTTGACATGGCTACCCCCACATTGCCAAATTGGATCAAACATGCACTTTGAGTTTATTAAATATTTTTCAAAATCCTTTGGTGCAAACATTTGTTACGCTGATTATTCAAAAGAGAATCTCCAAATTAGAAAATAGTTGTATCACCTAAGGATCTATATCTATGATTTTTCCTATTCTTTTCACCATCATTAGAATTGTGATCATACTCATAGGATCGTGTGACTGTACACTCTGTGGTGGCCTATCCGCTCTGGATTATGAGCATGATTGTTGGGGTGTAGGATTGTTGTAAGATGACGATTTGTTAGGAGTTCCATATCCAGTATGATGAACTACTTGATGTTGTGATACTTAAGCCTTAGGACTCTCATCTAATGATCGGGTTTTTGAATTTGACTCTCCTCATGTACGTAAATCCTAACATTTGATGTTTTCGTTGAGCTGGACTACAATTGGTAGTACCATGTTGATAGAGTGATAACCACTGTGGCTGTGGATATCGGACCTTAAAAAGGCTGTCAATGTTAGGAGTCCTACATTGAGTAGGATGAACTACATGACGTGGCACTTAAGTCTCGAGACTCTTCCATTTAATAAACTATTCTTCTGTGTTTGACTCTTTATTTGTGCTTTAGACCCAACACAATCATACCTGTGGAACTGTGGGATCTCTGATCCTGTTTAATCTTTGGGCAAGACAAAAACATTGACCTGGATTTTGAAATCCCTAATTATTTCCTTTCCCCTCCGATTCACACTGTAGTGAATGTACACTCTTCCCCAAAGGCTTGCAACTCCCAAATCTCTAATCAAATTTGACATATCCTATGCACTTGCCGACACTGTCATCAATGCTCTACAACTGCCAAATGCGATCGTTGTGGGTCTGTTTTGTGAAGAAGAAAAGTCATCCAGCTTCAGCTTCTTCCTTTACTCCTTTTCAATGTTCAATCATATATTCTTAATATCTCCCTCATTCTAACCTTGTTTTTGTTTCTTCTTTCCTGATCCAAGAATTTAAGTTTATTTATTCTTCGTTCTTTTATGTACTTATGTTGATGGACCACTGCAATTTATCTTCTTGACGGGGTTGTGCACATGTGTCACTGTGACACCCTTTTCTTTTTCATATTTTTTTTTGTCTTCTTGGGTGTGAAAAGCAGTGTTACATGTTTATATGAAATTGATCTTATATGATTATATGGCATATCAGAGAAATAAAAACATCTCATGACTTGAATTTTTAAAAAAATAACAACTAAAATTTGTTAGAGGGTGTTGTCCATTATCTCTGATCAAATCAATAAAACATTGTAGATCGTTTTAGCTTTTTTATGTGTATGTAGTATATATTGGTATTGGCATTTTAGGTTGGAATGTAGGATCATGCTGTCCCGGTCACGAGTTATGAGGTTCCAAACCCCTTCCTGATCCCGAGTGAAAACTTGACTTTAACAACCTTGCTTTTTTTTTTTCAGGTAAAATTATATTTTTCAATCAATGTAGTTAATATTATGGACTCTAGACAAGCTTGTACAAACATTATGGTGCTGAAAACTCAATCCATTCATGTGACTGGTTTCTCTGCTCAGCATTATTTTTTTCCATGCAGTTTACAGGATTTATACTTCCATTATCTTCCATGGTTCACTGCTTCATGTTCTCTTCAACATGATGGCTTTAGTTCCCTTGGGGTCTGAGCTGGAGAGGATCATGGGCTCAGTTCGCTTGCTATATGTCACTATTTTGTTGGCTACAAGCAATGCCATATTTCACGTGCTCATAGCACTGCTGGTGGCGCACAATCCTGTTCTTACATATGATTACCTCATGAATGAGTGTGCAATAGGCTTCTCAGGAGTTCTATTTTCAATGATTGTTATAGAGACAAGCTTGAGTGGAGTTCAATCCAGGAGGTTGGCTGTATAAATATTACTGTTGTGCAAGAAATTCACCACTGTTGGGAAAATTCAATTTAATATGTTAATCACCTTTTTCCTGAAGATAGTTTTGCAGAAACCATGTTTTGGAAGCTATTCAAGATACTGAAATATACTATTGTTTAATTGAGTTTTCAGAATGATGCTAATGATTGTTTTGTTTAATCATTGTGCATTGATTTACTTCAGAACTTTATTCTGTTTTATTAGTCTTCTTTTTCCAACCAATTCACTGTGAAATGAATTACTTCACAAGTTTTACTAATAAGACACTATAATTCTATACACGTGCTATGCTGCATTTAATTTTCATCAATCGGTAAGGCTTCACTAATTTGGTAACTTTTTGTGTTCGTTGTGCAGTGTTTTTGGATTGTTTAATGTGCCTGCCAAGTGGTGAGTATAATTTGTTATTGAACTTATTTCTTGATTTTTATCTTGATAATTTCCTTTTTTGTGATAATTTAACATACTGTGTTTAGGTATGCATTCTTTTTGCTGGTAGTATTCCAGCTTCTCATGCAAAATGTTTCACTACTTGGGCACCTTTGTGGCATTTTATCTGGGTTTGCATGTCAGACTTCAATCTTTTTCCTTCTGTTTTAATTTTTTATTTTTGCAAAAAAATTAAGCAATTATCTCTAATTTTATGATGTTATGCTTGACGTTTCAGATACATATGGATTGTTTAATTTCCTCATACCTGGAACCACCTTTTATTCGTCTATTGAATCCTCCTCCTGGTTTGTAAGTATCTCTTTATAATAGGATTTGGTAGTGCACCAGGCCGGCAAACATTTCAATTGTTAGTTACATGATATTAGATGAATGCCTTAGGGACTGCTAAATGCAAATGAAATATCTATTGTCAAATGCTGTCTATTAACACCCCCTTTTGTGCAAACTATAGATAGTTTTAGTTTTTGTGTATACTATTTTGAAATAAGTTACTGAACTGAGATAAACTGATAGAACCCTGGAACAGGAATTTATTTCAGGTGGTTGTAGTAGTAATGGCATAGGGTTAACTTCAGAAGCAGGGAGGTGGTTAGAAGGGAGATTCATTCTTGAGTTGTTATTAATATCTCTTGTTACCTTTAGGAAATGCTGTAGCTCAATTATAGAAAGGGCCTTCCGTCTGTTGATTGAGAAATCCCATTCACCAATTATAAGTTCATTAGTTTTCTTTCTATCTTGCATATCATTCTTCAAATATTTCTTTTGTGGGTTCTCAACACAAACCAACTTCATTCTCTTCTCTGATGACTCTGCCTTTTACAAAAGTAATCCTTTGATGTTTTGAGTTTGTGTTATAGTACTTTACTTGAGTAGTGCACAAATGTGAAAAGTATTTGGTCTACCAAATTAATGTAAACTCAATCTTTCAAGTGTCAAAAAAGTATCAATGTACTCTAAATGTTTTAGCAACATAAGCTAATCAAGCACATCAATAATGTTTAAGGAATGGTTAAAATTTTAACTGTATATTGATGCAGTTAGCTCTGAAGTGGTTAACACATTTGATTTCGATAATTCTCCCCTATTGGGGGGCTAAATGAATTCACAAAATAGACTGATGTGCTGAACATGTCATATGATTGGCTGGAGTGTGAATTAGTATATTTTTATTATATCTTGGTAACTTATTTTATTTTAAAATTAAAAAATGAAAATGGAAAAAGGCATCCTCTAGATACTCATTTTATGTGTTGGAGATCTTGCATCGACTAGAGATATGGTCAAATTATAATATATAAGTGGATACAAATCTTACATTTTAAGTCGATTTTGTGAGATTGAATTAAGTTTAAATTACACTTTCTTAAAATGGTATCAAAGTCATACAAAATTTATTCTAGTCAAGTTTGTTAGGGCTATCAAGTCACCCACCATCAGGTTCTCCCCAAGTTTTGAAATGTCCAGCCCTCGGTGTGGGAGGTGTGCTCGAAACCTCACATTGACTAAAGATATGACTAAATTACAATGTATAAATGGAAGCAAAGCTCATATTTGAAGTTAGTTTTGTGAGATTGAGTTAGGTTTAAATTTCACTTTTTAAATACTATGAAAAATACATGCACTCACTCAACATGTGGACCTTTACTAATGTGTATGTTGGTTCTTTGGACTTTCAGTCTTCATGTGTGAGACGTCCAAAATTTATCGTTTGCACGGGTGGAAATCCTTCAGGTTATATTCCTACACATACAAGCCAAAATTCAACAAGGTAAATACTAAGTACTATGGGTTTCACCCTAAATCACACCGATGTCTACAGATATATATATATATACTAATCTACATTTTAAAATCTATACTTTCTTGGGGTAGTGGATTGCTTTCTGGAAATATTTGGAGGAACCTGTCTTCATTGATGCCTCAAAGGGAAGTGTCTACTCAGGTATCTATGTGATCTTGTCTTTTTAGTACTTTGGGTGGGCTCTCAAAAAATCATGTAGACATTTGCTGGCGTGATTGTCATTTTTTCTTTGCTCATTATGTGAACAAATGCAACTGCATTGTTTTGCAGTACTCATTCATGACAAGTGTATGTGGACCTTGTATATGTGATCTACTGATCATTGAATCTGATCAATGTATGATAGGTTAATTTTTAAAATTGTCTGGACTGATATTTATCCCCTGCTATTAATTTGGCAAATTGTTTTTTCCCTCTTTTTAATGTGTACTACTAGTTCTTTGGAAGTAGATTTTTCTAGTTATTTAAGCAGCTGGCAAGTGTCAAGGTCTGAGTTGAGATGATTCCTTTTATATGATGAAGCTTAATACAATACTAAAGGAGATAATTGATGATGATGTTAGTAGTTTTTTTTTTAATATTTCATTCTAATTTTACTAATAGTCACTCTGTCATTTATTAATGACTTTATTTGTGTGTTATTTCTCGATGACTCCAATATTAAAGAAAGGGAAAAACATTATTTATGGAAGTACATGAATATTAGCGTAGAAACTAAAATATGATGAAGAAAAAAAAAGAAAAGAAAATTAAACCCATGGTAGTTTAAAAAAAAATCAATATAGCGGTTACTATTTAATAGTTAGTTAACAATATTATAAAAGGGTGAAATTGAAATTATGAAATGTGTATACAAAAGAGGGCATCTTCCTTATATATAAGTATGGATTAATCTTTTATCTTCAATAGCTAATTTTTCTTAGAAAAACCCATAATCCATGGGGCTGTGGCATCAGCAATTGGTATCAGAAAAAAAATTATGTGCCTTTTTTTTTAAAGTTCACTCATTATCGGGAATATGACACGGTACATAACATGGTTTTCCCTTTTTACTTGAATGATAAATTAGGTCAGTTCGTTACAAATTAAAAAGATGTGATTATGTTGTAAAATTGTTTTTGAAAGATTTTTTAAGAAACTATTTTTTACAATCACAATATTGATATTTATAGGAAGCAGCTGATTTTGTGGGTAGACTATTCAAAATCTTTTTTTGTTTTAATACCATTTTAGGTTTTTTTAGCTTCATAATTCTTATTCTATTGAAAAGCTAGAGCAAATAGATGAAATACGAAAAGAAGTGGTTACTTTCTGAAAAAAAAGTTATTTTAACAAGAGAAGTTGTAACATATGAGCTCATTAGCTTTCTCATTCCAAGCCGTGTTTATCAACTGCCTTTGAATCTATTGATTCCCTGATGATTAACAACAGCGGTTTTGGTCCAGTAGTCACTAAATTGCAGTTATGTCAAATTGGACCAAGAAATTTGAAGTTAGAATAATATCCCTACCTTAATGCAAGTCATTGTCTATTAGTTTCTTTTATGTATTCATGCCTATATTCTGGTGATTTGTAATCTTCGACTTATAAACATTTGATTGTATTATGTGATATCTTACAGTCAACTGAGGACAGTAGGTTCCCTGGGAGGGGAAGGACCCTTGGTTCTGGTCAAGGTCAAGCTCCTTCTCATCTTCATTCAGATTCAAATCTTCAAGAAAGACTTTTGGATGATAGTAGTCCCAATAGTCCTTTAGTTTCATCCACTCCTAGTAACACTCATCAGTTATCAGAAGGAAGGTACGGTAGATGGTTTGAGCATAATTGATAGCTTATATGGTGGTTGCTTATTTAAAGTAAAATTTTAGTATGCTGGCTGACTTGAATCATCATTTCTTATGAAGTTTGAACCTAGAATAATACCTACAGTATTAGGCATAGACTGATAATTTTTTTTTTCCTCTTACGAGGAATGACAATATTCAACTTGAATGAACCCAATATAAGTTACATGCTTGTAAATGGGTTCCCTGTTTGACATGTAACAGTAAGTTTAGGTTGTCATGTTCTCTAGCCTAAATTAATCTACGTAATACATATTGGTGAAGTTATGTATAACTTTGAAAGTAATATTCAAAAAGCAGAAGAATGAGAGTAGACTTATCTAGTAGGTTATAAATATGTATTCAAATGCTCTATAAATATAACACATACTTAAGCACAATTTTAACTGTAAGCAATTTTAAATAATTTTCTAGCATAAATATGTTTAACATTAGATGAATTGCAAAGAAAAGGCTCCATAAACTATTCAACTTATATTTCCAAAATTATTGGACATGACAATAACATGTCCATAAACATGTGATGTTTAGGGTAGGATATATAGACATGGACAAGGTCTTATAGTTAGTATAACCAGAAATGGGAGTTACACAAATGTATAATCATTAATACCAAAGTTCAGTAGATGTCATGCATTGACTATTCAAGTTAAACTGCTATATTTCAGTAGGATTAATAAATTATATTGTTCAGAAGTTTGTGTTTCTGTATTAATGATCATACTTTATTTTCTAATTCAATTTAGGCATTCAGCTGTGAATGTAGCTCCAACGACTGCTGTTCCACAGCACCAGGTTCCTCTACATACATACCATGATTTAAACTCTCCTGTTTTCGTTTAGTTAATTTGCATGGTTAACGTTTGATATTTTCCCCCCCGATAAATGCAGGGTGCAGTCGTTTCGGAAGAAGGGATTAAAAAACTTGTATCAATGGGCTTTGATAGGGTAAAAATCAGTTTCCTTATCTTTTCTATGGTTAGAAAATGGCTTGAAACTTTTTAAAACTTCCCAGTTTGTGATTGGCTCCTTGCATATTATGCTTGCTCCTCTGAGAACGTTTTTCTCATTCAAAGAGATCACGTGTTTAAATTTATTTTTGTTTGGTCGCCTTGTGAATCCTTCTCTCCTGTCTCTTACTGGTCTCGTTATGATGATCGATATAATTATAATTACTGTAGCAGGAGTGATGTGTATGTATGTGTATTGAATTTGGCTGAATAGGTCAAAGTTTGTTTGATAAGTGATATCTGAAATAAAACATCTACACCTCAAATTGTTTTTTCAGATGTAGTGAGATATCTTTCCGATGCTTGTGCATCAAATGTAGATTAAAGCCTAAGGCTTAGCTCTATATTTTTAATGCAATTTTGTCTTGGCTGTTTCAGACGCAAGTGGAAGTGGCGCTTGCAGCTGCTGATGGTAATCTCAATGTTGCAGTGGAAATACTCATGAGCCAGCAGGTCCTAGTTCATCATTCTTTTTTTATCTATAATTCTTCACGTTTACGTGTTTATTTATTCTCTCTTAAAAATTCTTGGGCTTGTTTGCAGAGTTGAAAAGAAAACTTCTGTTGGATTCTCGTAGAGACTTCCCTGACACTGTTAGTTGAGTATGTCGCTGCACTTTGTTCAATTACTGTCTGTTTAATCTTTGGAACCTACCTACCACTAACAGTTCGTTCACACCACATAACCATGCTAACTCCAATTAAGCAGAATTGAACATATGTAAATTACACAAGCAATATCAAGGAATATGATGTTTAATTGAAAAATTTAAACATTTGGTTGTGCTTTGATTTTCCCCTCTTTTTATTTTCCTCTTTAACAGGTTTATACACACATGCATTGATAATGCTTCTAATGCCAGTGAGGGAGCAGTAAAACTTGTATCCATTTCTAAATCACTAAATTATTGTTGCTGGCTCGCAGAAAAACACAAATCTAGTGTTTCAGCATAATTAATTTGGCCATGGACTAAAAAAATTAGATGATACCTACGACGATAATGGTTTAATTTATGGGAAGAAAAAAATTGTTTGTAGTGTTGTGGTACCCAAGAACTCAGTTTCAATAATTCTTTTTGCTCTTGTTAGTCATGGTTGACATAAATGACTTTTATCGATAATGTTGTAAGATATATTGAAAATTACGATGGAATGTGTCAATAATGTTTTTTAATAATGAATATCTCGAGTAGTTTAACTTTTTGAGAACAAAATTAACTATATAAATTAGCTTTAACTTGGTAAAATAACATTTCTTTATTTTATAATATTTTAAAAACTATTGGCAAATTGTGAACTAAGGATATATCTGTCATTTCGTCAATTTGGTTGACTACATTGTGCATCTCGAACCATTGACTTGAGTTTTATTCTAGATTGCAATTTCAGGATATTTATAAAATGAACAGTACTATCAACTCAATAAATTTTGCACTCAATATTCTATAATGGACTATAGTGGACAAATTAGTAGAGATGTAGACTCTTAAAGAAAATTCTATATTTCGCGGTGACTCAATAAAAACGAATTTTAGGTGAAGCATCAATTTCATCCGTAAAAGATTAATGAGATATTTTAATAAAAGGAGAATCTCAATTTCAGAAAATATTTTGAGTATTGAATCGATGCACTATTTAAAAAAAATATTGGAAATTTAACTTAAAATACACAATATAATTTTGCAAATAAGTACAGGAAATATAAATTGACAGATATACATACATGGGTGAAATTAAAAGTTCACGAAATAAATTATCATATAGACAGCTTATTTTTTCTACTCATCGAATTAACCTACTTTAGTTCTGGAAAGGAGAAAAAAGAAAAAAAAAAGTAAAAAGTTTTCTCCAACTTAAATTTAACACAATTATGACAAGAGACTAGAACTCAAAATTTTTAAATTAAGTGATATTAAAAGAAATGACAAAGCATGATGAAATCAAATAAGAAAATAGCATGTTGCCGTCTACTTCTAAAGGCAAGTTAATTGTATTGTGAACATTATTATTTAATTATTTTTTGTATTTGATCTGTTTTCTCCTAATAAGAATATAATACAGATAGTTTTCTTTGATAAAGATACGACTTCGAGAAAAAAAAAATATTATAGAATCGTATTTTTAAATTTTTTCGTGCTATACTCTTTGATTGTATAAATATCCTTTTGTGAACCAAATAATAGTTTTAAACCAGATCAATTTATTTCTAAAAATAATAATTATAATTTAAAAAGTTAAAAATAATATTACTTTAGAATATGTTATAGCAGAAATACATGCGTTTATTGTATATCGATATTTTTATCACATTAATATACAGTTCTATGAAAATATATTTTTTTTGTTAGAATTATTTAAAAAATTTATGTAGTGATTATTTTTAACTGAAGAAATTCTTTATTTAGTTTTGAGTACAGGTATACAATTAAGCATTTTATTAAATAAATATATTATTTTTATTTGTTAAAAGATATCATTATCTAATTAAAAAAGACACCTAAGTATTTAAAAAATGTATACCGTTTATATAATATATATATATATATATATATATATATATATATATATATATATATATATATATATATATATAAAAAAAAAACATAAAATTAAAAAATATATATATAGTATATATTATATATATATATATATATATATATATATATATATATATATATATATATATATATATATATACTAGAATTTATGTGTTAAATTAGTATATGTAAAAATTGAAATGGATTTGATTTATATCACCTAAATTTTATAAAATAAGTATTTGTTTAAATTTAAGATTATTCTTTTATTTTTCTTTCAAATGGATAAAAAAAAAAACTAAATCTCTTTCATATTTATATATCTATAAAAAAAAGCTTAGACAATATGTTTAAATTTGTGAGTTTTCTTGTTTTGAGACCGTACATTTTCCATTTCTAACAAGTAGCAAAATGAAAAATAATACTTCAACTAAAATAGTAACTTAACAATTATATTATGATAATACGAATGAATAATGGATAAGTTAAATGTTTAAATGAGTTTATATACTATTTGTTATTTGATACTTGTGAATACACATACAGCTATTATGTCTTTGTATTTTTTAATTTTTATAAAAAATGAAGTTAAAATTAATAACAAATAAATTAATTTTTAAAATAGTTGTTAAATATAAAATTAAAAAAATAAAATATGTATACGATAAAAAATTTTAAAATAACGGTTAAAAATAGAAATTTTTTTAAAAATAATAATTAGAAAGAAATTTTTAAAATAACATTTAAAATTAAATTATTTATAAAATAATTAATTTTTAAAATAATAATTAAAAATAAAAATAATAAAAATAAAAATAAAATATATACGTAAAGAGAATATCTATATTATTATTATAGATATATTTATTCATTTATTTGTGTTATTTTCTTTGTTATGGTCAGAAATTTCATTTGGTACCCATCTGTGTACATTATTGGTAAAACGGTCCTTTTCCCGCTATTAATTATATGTCTCTGAAATTTCAAAGTAAAAATCCATCTTCTTCCTCTCAAGACAAAAGGGTTGACTTGACTTCACTTACATGATTCCGCTCTTATTTCTTAAATTCTGACATCTATGAACTGCTTAATTATACCTCATCCCATGGTAACGAATTTTGGTGGTAAAATATTTTTCTGCACACTTCAAATTTCAATGGCTTAAAACTTTCACTTCTGGGCACACTTCTTTTCTCTCTGTGCTTTTGGTGCTTCTCAAGTCAACCCCTTTTATTGTTTTCCATCTTCACTAGAATGGACACCCAGAGGGAAACAAGTATTCGTTTTGAGACATTCACGTGGAAGATTCAAAATTTCTCAAAACAAAACACCAAGAAACTACAATCCAAGGCCTTCCGAATCCGAGGTTATAAATGGTACTGTCAAATGGATTTCAAGATGATAAAGTCTTGTGCTATTTGCTTTTAGCTTCTATGTTCTTTCTTGTTTTGAACTTAATTTTAGGTTTTAGTTTTTATTATTAACTATGTTATTCGTCTTAATCACCTTTCAGGCGTATTCGTTTGTATCCATTAATGAAAAATGTCGACCATTTTTCGTTATATCTGATGGTTGCAGATTCTTTACCACCCTACGGATGGGACAGAAACACATATTTCAAGTTATCTCTGATTAATCAACTGGATGGGAATAAGTCAGTTGTAAAGGGTAATTCTTAATTGATTTATCTTGCATCAATGGTTTTGTGTATAAATTTGCATCGATGGTTTCGTTGTTGTTTGTCTTTGTAGTAAACCCTTTTCTAAAATCACGTCAGTGATATCTGAATTGTTATTTGTTGGATTTGTTTCATTCGTTATAGAATCATTCTCTTTGTCCTTAACCTGAAATCTTTTCAGAAACTCAGCAGAAGTTCAATGGCGGATATCGTAGCTGGGGCTCATTTTTTGTGAACCGAAGTGTATTCTTCGACTCAAAGCAAGGGTATCTTGTGAACGACACATGCATCATTGAAGCTCATGTTTGTGTCTCTGATCTTAGTTCTCTTGAAGTTAACACCTTGAACACAAACTCTCCAACTTCCAAATCCAAGTTAGGTGATGAAGCAAGAAGAAATTCAGAATCCATAGAGCAGGAAGATGATAAAGAAACAGAAACAGAAACATCAGATGAGAGTGAGACACATAGTTCAACCAGTTGTGGGTCTAGTCAAACAGAAGGGGAAGTTCAAAGTTCAGATTTGACACTAAAAGATCTTCTAGATTTGGGGAGTTTAGGGAAAGAAGAAGCAGCTTTTGTTCCTCTGTTGGAAGAGGCATGCATATGGCATCCTTCTCTGATAAGAAGCCAGAGGAAAAGTTCAAGATGGTTCAGACTATGGGCATTCACATCCTTAGGTCAAGTTCTATACTTGCTGAAGACAAGTAAGGTGAAGGACATGAATGAAGATGCATGCAATCGTCTTCATGGTTTGTGGGAGGAACTTGTAAAACATTCTGGATTTCAGTTGTCTTGGTTGGAGCCTTATGTTGAATCTGCATTGGGTATGAAAGCTCATTTGGAAAAGACAGAAGTTGTGAACAAACTGAAAGACAGTGTTGTTGCTTTGGAGATCAAAATGAAGAAGCTGAGGGGAGAATTGGCGGCTGCAGAAGCTGAGTTTGAGGTAACAAGGAGGGCACTGGTTGAGGCCAAAAAAGGTTTCGTAGAGTTGGATTTTAATGCTGATTTAGGTTATGCTATGTTTTAGACGCATATGGCAAAAGCACTAAAATAGGACATTTTTTTTTTAAATTAATGAAAAGTTTCGAAAAATACTATAGAAGGAAAGTTATACTATAATTTCTAATTTTTGACAATTATCTTTTACTTGAGATAATGTGAGTTATTGATTCTGTAAAATAAAAAATAGTGATATATTAATTAATGATCCACGCTAAGCCATGTCAATAAATAAATAAAGTATGCAAGTCAAAAATAAAAATTATAGTATCATTATTCGTAATGAAAATAGTCAAAAAAAATGTATAAATAATTAATATTAGAGTATATCAACTTAAAATTTTCGATTGATATTGTTATAGTCATTGTATTCTTTAATATTTTTACTTAACCATGTTTGTCCATTAGCTTTTTTCTGTAAGACTTATAGTATAATATTTAGCTTATTGGAGAGAAGCTTTTTGGTGAGGGAAAATGTGATAGTTAAGTTGAAGTTATTTAGGTTTACATTTGTGAGAATATTAGATGTGGGTGGTTGGATATAAAAGTGACTCACGAATTACTATAGATATAGATGTTTCTTAATCTGATATAATTTTTAGATTAAGCTAACTTGGACCTAAAATGGTAAATATGAGTTATTATTGACAGAAAAAAGTTTACGCATAATTTTTGTTATTTTTTTAATGAAATATATTCTTAGACTTATTCTTAATAATTGATAGCTCATTTATTTGTTAGATTATTGAAATTTATACAATGGACATTTACATCTTTGGGTATGCATTGAGGATTGGTTCAAAGATGTAGAAAATTTAAGGTAGTAGGGAGAACTTTCACAAAGTCAAGAAAAATATTTCAGACAGATGGACTTGAATGCTGAATTTGGTTATGCCAATTAGTGATTACCTAACTTTTTTTGTTTTTCTTCTGAAGGTTCTTTCAGTTTCAGTTTCAGTTTCTTGCAAATTGTGGGGTAAATGCTTTTGGTGCCAGTTCCTAAGATTTTTTTTTTTTCACATTTACGTTTTATGATATTTTTGTGATGGGTAGGTGAAGAAATAGGTTACACTGCTGTAGAAAGAAATTGCCAGGTAATTTTGAAATATCTTATTTGCATGACTATAGTAGTATCTTGATTTAAAATTAGGGTGATTTTGAAAATTGAGTCAGTGTGTGTGTATGAGTTTGAATTATTCTTTTCATCTATAGTAAAATTTTGTTGCGGATCAAATATTTAAATCGGTTAAGATGGAAAGCACTGAAATATTCATTTAATTCATGAATTTTTTGTTTAAAACAGTAATTTCTTTTTTCAATATTTTCATTATTCCACTCTTGTACTAGATTCTTTTTAATAATTTTTTGACATCGTTATTCTATTTTTATACAATATTTTATCAGTCTATAGTCAACCAGCACAAGTAAAAGTCCAGTAATAAAATTGGTTGACGGACAAATGAAGCTTAAATACAATCTCTTCATCAAATAGTCATTCGGATCCATGACATCATAGTTCGCTCAAATCATGCCAGTATTATTAATTATTTTTTATAAATTATTAATTTGGACGTGTAATATAAACGTTTTCAAAAATATGATTCAATTCTCAGTTTTATCTACAGTTTTCTTAAATATTTTATTCATTCAAATTATTTTTTATAGCTTGAATGAATATGTTAGATCTAAACTTTAATTCAATTAAAGTAAAAGAAACAAAACATATATGTAAAATGATAATTAGATCAAATTTATGTTATTTTAAAGTGGAAGAAATAAAATCGCGGATTAAAATAAGATGAAAATTATTAAAAAAATTCCTCAGAGGGTGTTCTCCCTTGAAATATATTATAAATTACAAATGTAATTTTATACTTTTTCCAAGCATGTGGCTTGTATCATAGCCTCACATCAAATACAAGAAGACGGAAAGTAGAAAGAATTATGAAAGTACAGAATACCCTAACACTTAAAACGAGTGCTCACTATTTGCTGAGTTCGTTTTCAGGCTTCGTGCTTCTTGGAATATGAATGTCAACGAAAAAGTGAATTAGGAGATGAAAAACGGTTCTCCGTTGGATCTCGTATCTACAATACTCTGTACGATAGTATACCATCAATAGTCTCAACAACCAATCGGTTCATGCGCACCAGAAGTAGCAAGTATGATCTTGTTTTAGGCCCTGAATACACAGACAGCAGCATATTTGAGGTTATACGTGTGACTAAAGGATGACACTGAAAGATTTCGTCATGAGTGAGAATAAATCACAATACTACCTAATTCAAATGAGGGGATTTCATCTTGGTGGAAGTAGCTGCATCCATTGGTCTTCTTGCTTAGGCTGGAATTAATCTTGTCAACAGCTCCAAGTAGATCCTAGTAGATCAAGTTGCACAAGAACACATAAAAAATCTCAAGGTTAATAAGAAAATTCTTATGAACACGTGATTGCCAAGTCAAATTATCGTTGATTTTATATTTTGGGGCTTAACCAAAACCAAGGTAAATAATGGCATAAGTTAGGTACATTACTGAACTTCCGCCCTTAGACCTTAGTATTTTGTCACAGTATCTAGAATCTAAAAGCCGTATATGCTTAAAGAAATGAAGACTTGTATAATACAGTAAATTATAGTAGCATTTTGTCCTTCTCAGAAAAGCACCAAAAAATATGCCAAGATAATAGATCTCCTGGAACTTCTACATGACTGGTGTAAGTTTAGACCTTTTAAGTACTGTGCATTTGTGGTAGGTAAGTGATAGACAATATTTCTTTAAGGAAAATATTTCCTTTATTCATTTCCCTAACAACAATAAAATTGCCACATTATTTTTTATTTTAAATGTGTAGATAATAATGGTGAAAACGATACAAATGTCAAGATTACATGCAAAAAATGGGCATCCAAGAGGAAGAATCAACAACCTTAGTGTATAATCAATCGAGAAAGCATGTTTAGAAAATGGAAAATTTTAGAGATTTCAGCTGGCTTTGCTATAAAAACTTTCTAATTTCAGGTATATGTTTAAAACAATAACTAACATCTGTAAGTAAGTTATATATTCCTTGAAAAAAAAAGTTAATTTTATGAATATGAAAAGTTGTATCTCATGATTATTTTCCAACAACTTTTTTCCATGTTTTACACATACTTTTTTGTTATGTAAACAATATTTTTTATCCAAATAAAACTAATTATTTCAAAATCACTTTTTTAACAAATTTATTTTAAAAAAAAGTATTCTAATGATAATCCATTACTACAATAATTTTTTAGTTATCTCAAAATCACCGCATAAAATGCCTCACCTCCCATGACGCTAGACCCTTCATGTAAGCAGGAAGACATTCAAATTCGCTCTTCAATATCTGTAACCTGGGACTCGGAACTTCGGCTGTCTTTAAATTCTCATTCTCTGACACAATTTTAATTGGGGTAGGAAAAAAAAAAACTGATAAAAGAACTCCATATGCTGAAGGTTAAAACACTTGAAACAGGAAATTATTCAATTACCAATAGGTAAGAACTTGCTTCCTTCAGATGACACAACGGGTTGATCTTGCTGCCTAAATTCTTGTAATCTGTTCACCCATAGCTTTGGGAATGAGAATCGTGTAGGAATTATCAATAGAAATGCAGAAAATCCGGCAACAGTTAAATGCTATCCATAATTTTGAACTTACTTATTGTCAGGTTCGTGTGATGACAAATCACCTGAATGCGTAGATGAAAAAATAGTGGAAAAAACGGAATTAGCCACGCACAATTAATTAGTTTGAGAAGCTAAGGTTAGTTTTCATGTAATCAACAATATTACCAGTACTATTACTGGGAAAAATGGATAAACCTTAAAATAAAAAAACTTGCAACTTAACAAGCATGTTTATGGAGCAAGTGACATTCACTACCTTCAGATGCTAAGGTGGCTAGATATGCATCTGACAGCCCAAACTTTTTCAAACTCAAAGATTCATCAAGTCTGAAGAGAATTAAGGGAAGCAAATAGCTATTATCATAAACTGAGCAATGACTCAACTGAACTATTATCATATTAATAGTTAACCAATTTTCAGGGCCTTACACAAAAATTTAGGGAAATAAAAGTACCAAATTAAATAAAATGAATAAAAAATTGAAAAGACAATCGCATGTGATTCCGAGCCTAAAATCAATCTAATTACCGTACTTCATCTGATTCTGATAAAATCCTTTTCCTATGTATTTTCATTCCATGTTAAATCTATTTAGAAGCTGGAAATCGTATTAAATTGAGATTTAGCGAAAGAAAGTAAATGAAGGATAAGATAAGGATACAAAGCATCTTCTTCGAAACTTTTGAAGCTAGGATCGGCAGCGGAGAGTGGTCCATAGAAAGAAGACGGACTATCCAATTTGTCTTCCGGATCCTGATGTTGTATGTCCTCGACTTCATCCTCTTCCTCCTCAATATCCGGAACTGAATCAAGAAAATAAAATTCAACAAGAACGGAGAATCACGAAGCAGAAAGAGGTTAGGTTATATTAGGTGTGTTTTTTTTTTTTTTGTGGTATGGAAGTACCAGGAGTGTAACCGCGGCTCTGGAGACGCTCTTGGAGTTGAAGCAGATCGGAGCGGTTCTTCTTGTAAAGTTCGTTGCAGTGACCTAGGAGCTCTTCGAAAGAGACAGTGCCGAAGGACATGGAGTCGAGTATATCGAGGTCGGCGGTGGCGGCGGATACGCGGCGATTCAGGCATTGCGTGAAGATAGACGACGCGGAATCTGTTACGATAATGGAAGAATTTGAATTGAATTTGCTTAGCACGCAAACACAGGAATTAGAAAAAGAGAGAAGAGTACCGAGAGGAATAGGTCGGCGATCGATGGATTGCTTGAGAGCATCGGAAGAGGAGTGGAGGTGGTTGCAGAAAGCAGCCAATGCGTTGCAGAAGCTGGAAATCGGATCCTCTGCCATCGTCTTCTTCCTCTCTCCCAATTGCATTTCCATTTCTAATTTATACCCGTCATTTTGAATTTCTCAGTCAAAAAGAATGTGGCGGGATATCTTATTATTAGATTATATTTATATAATTTATTATACGTTAACATTTCATCAAGCGCTTGTAGCTCAGTGGATAGAGCGTCTGTTTCCTAAGCAGAAGGTCGTAGGTTCGACCCCTACCTGGCGCGTATTTTGTGCTTTTAGTTTCTTGAAAAAAGATGGGGTTTTGGAACTTGAAAACAAAGACTCGCTCAAACTACAATTAGTGGTATTTTATTGACAGATAGCAACATTTGATTTATTTGACGCTTTTTCGTTTCAATTCATAGCTAAATTCCTTGGTTTTAAACAGAACGTAGAAAATTTTGTGTAGATTATTCATTACAAACACATTCTGCTATCACTGTGTGTACATACATGTCTTCAAACTGCTGGCAGAGGCATACATATATATATCCTATCTGAAACCTTAATATACAGTTATATACCTCAAAATGTGACTAGCAACCCTGCTCCTGTAACAGCTGAAAGAAACACTAGTAATATTTACACTCAAAACGTATATGGTTTCATCCATCTTCTCTAACTTGATTAGTTTTTTTTTTATTTTGTGCGTGTGCTTTCAAGTGAATTCTCCTGTGAGTGCAGAAGCAGCTCGACGAATGGCTCTGGCAACCCTCCAGATCTCATGTTGAATTGATGCTAGCCTTTCTGTTTCAGTAACACCCGTAGAACCAGTAATAGAATCAGAAATCCCAGGGAAGAAATTGAGCCTTTCATTGTTGCTTGAAGGCCCATACACCTGTATATAACAAAATGTCGGGTTTTCATTCACAAAATACAACGATGATGGCATATTATATTCGTAATTAACAGACACACTCACGAGATGCTTGAACCACTGCTTTCCTTGAAGTCCATCTGCATCCAAGAACCCTTTTTCAGCAAGCATTAGTCTATCATTCAAAGCTCGTTTTTTGATATCCAAAACACAACCTTCTGTTTCCTGCAATCTCAGTTTCTGCAGGTCAAAACAAAGAAAGACAAGCATAAATACAAGGCAATAAGAAACAATTTGGAGTGTTTGCTGCATAAGATGTATCATTAAATAAAACCTGTAGCAGCTACTTTGGTTTACCTTTGATTCATCATCAGCTTCTTTGGCAGCAGAAGCAAATTCTTCAATTGAAAGAGTTAATGGATGTAAGGAAATTTTCTGATCTACCAAGTTGCTCAACATGTTTTTGTATAGCTAACCAAAGCAGGGAAAGATTATATAATCAATATATGAATGATTTGCAACTAAGAGAACATTAATGTTACAAAGAGATGAACATAAAGGAGCACCTGTAACTCATTTGCATATGAAACGTAATTGAAAGGAAGAATGGGATCGCCAGCTAAGTGAAGTGCTAGAAGCCCCCAAACTCCCGTAACTAGTGCAACAAAGAACAAAAGAGTTACATCTTATGGCTGCCACATGGATTAACAGTTAACTAAAAAATAGAAATGTGCACACCATATTATGCAGTTAAAAGAAAAATCTAACCAGCAACATGGCGGTGGAAGAATGGATCTGCATACTCTGCCATCCAGTTATAGGAGTCGAATGCAGTGTGATAGACAGGGAAATCTGGAAATCGGATAGAGATTATTGCATCACAGATTATAAGATATCAAAGTCTATGGATATATAGCATATTTATTAGAAGCATATTGGGTTACAAATCATTTAATTTTGTATTACAAGACTTCACATAAATCAGACAGAATCTTCTAGAGATGAGGTACGTACCTCTTCCATAATACATATCAATGGATGGAACCCCCGCATGTTGCACAAATGGAGCAAAATCAGAATCAACTCCACTGAGCCTCTGAATCTGTAATTCAAGAAAACAAAAGGTGTTAAGCAATGAGGATAGTCCTAATACAACTACAAATTTAAGTGTTTTCATTACTAAAACCTCAGATATCATGTCCTACTACTAAAACAAATCTGTCATGTAGAATTAAAAAGAAATAGAGATAATCAAGAGATCACAGTCTCAAAAACATATGTTAGGCAAGTGCAAACAAATACTTGGCCAGCAGTGACAAAAAGCATTACGTTATTGCTTCCAGCAGAAGCAGCAACCCAATTCTCATATAGTGATACACCCTCAGAATCAGGATCCTTGACCTGAAATTAAAGCAAAAGCTGATTAAAGATCAGAATTACTGAACTACAAGGAGCTAACATGATACATGCGTTAAGATTTAACTATATGTATGTTTACACATGCATTTAAAAATGATAATAAAACTTCAAATGAATACCTTTTTTGTGACCTCAAGAATAAGACTGTCTAGCTGAGGAGTTGAGCCAACAAAGAAACCAGGGCCCTGAACAGCACAGTCCACATTAAGGTATGCTACAGCTTTGGAAGCCAGATTAAGAAGGTTTTGTTCAACCCATTCAGTTGATCCTATCTACACAAACAGATAAACTTGATTTAGAGAGAATGTTAAAGGAAAGGACAGCATCATTGAAATTAATAGTGAGTATATCTGAATGCTGAAGAAGGCAACTGATAACACATTGAAGTAAAATTACATGTTACTAGCTTATCAACAACCACTGACACCACGTTACTATGAAGGAAAATTAGTTGTGAAGAAGGAAAATTACTTACCATCCCAAATTCCTCAGCATCCCAACTGCAGAGAATTATTGTCCTCCTTGGCTTCCACCCCAAACCCAATAGAACAGAAAACCGACGAGCAATGTCAAGTAGTGCAGCTGTCCCACTGCTGGGATCAACAGCACCATACGTCCATGCATCTCTGTGGTTCCCCAGCAGAACATATCGATCAGGTTCTTCTGACCCCTTTATGACAGCAAAAACATTTTCAATGTTGGCCACCTTCTTTTCACCCTGAAAAAATGAAAATGGATAAAAACATACACCCCAAACACTACATAAATGGAAATCATTAAACAAAAAGTCACACTCACTCGTGTTTATTATCTTTCAAGTATATTTCAACTGATGATAAAGTATCAGAAAATTTTAAGGTTCCCCACAAAATAGAAGGATAGCCGATCAACAAGCATAGCATGCTTCGCTTCAAGATTGTCTTGTCTACCATATTTTTCGCATTTGAAAAGTATTGGCTAAACCAAAAAAAATGTTTGAAGAACTGTTTGGTTTGTTTCACAGGTAGGGCCAATAACTTTTACTGACAAAAAAATAGAATGTAAAGAAGCAAAAGAAAACTACTTTTCAAAGCCAAAAACACTAAAAAGTTTAACGAGGCTTTTGGGTTGAGAGAGACTCTACTACACTGCATTCAACTCACCTGGTAAGTGAAATTGAGGATGGTGGGGCCAGGACCAACATGTCTGACCTTAGACCTTAGGGTGCCCCTCCATTGAAGAGGCACAGGAGCACCCCCAAGAGAGGACAAAATAGAGTCTGCCACCTCAGCTGATAAAGGCATAGATGGAATTTTGGGGAACCTTTTCAAGACTTCCCTATCTTCCAATCCCAGTGTCTCGCCACCCTCAACCCCAGCCCAACCAGGAGTGAGTGGGTCCCCTATTCCTCCCCTCATCACGTGCCCCCTCTCAAACCCCTTCCGCCACGTGTCACCCTCGCCGTAAACCAACACCGCCGCCGCCCCGTGCGCCTCCGCTCTCTCCACTACTGTGCCGCGCCCCATCTCCCCGCCCTTCCGCACAACCACCACGCACCCGCTCACGTTCACTCCCATAGCGCCCAGCGCGCGGTAGTCCCTCTCCCTCCCGTAGTTCGCGAACACCGCACGCGCCTGCACCGCACCCGACGGCGAGTACGCGTGGTAGGCCTGAACCACGCCCGCGGCTGCCGGCTCCGTGAGGCGGAGGCTCACCGAGGGGCCGCCTTCGCTAAAATGCGCTGAGAGGGAGGAGTGAACCGGGAAAGAGAGAAGCGTGGTGTAGGTCGCCGTGTGGGTCTTGAGTCCCAATGAAGTGAAGTGGTTGAGGACATAGCTGGCGACGTCGGAGCCGGGTTTTGTTCCGGCGAGGTGAGGGTGCAGGGTGAGAGCGCGGAGGTAGGAAGAAATGGTGGAGTTTGAGGAAGCGGAGAGAAAAAGTTTTTCCACCTGAGAGAGGTTTTGAGAGGAGGAGGAGGAGGAAGGTGTAGAAGAGTGAGGGAAATGCAGAGCGTAGAAACCCAGAATGCAGAGTATCAGCACCACCACCATGGTACTCAAAGGTGAGGGCTTTGTTGCCAAAACGTTCACGGGTTTAGGCATCATTTTGGGAAGAAGAAGAAAGAGAGTAGACTCTGTTCAAGGAAGAAAGAATGAGTTGAGTTCTTCACTCTTGATTATCATTATATCGTTGTTGCTCTTGTGATCACTCTTAGTAACAAGACAATAAAGGAAAAAATAAAAGACAGAAAAATAGACATAGAGAATTTAATGTGGTTCGGTGTATAATGTATATGGTTACGTCCAGGACTAAACTAGGAAGTATTTTTTGTATTTCTGGTATATCTTAAAGCTTTACATAGAGTCTCTTATATAGTAAAATAGAAAACTACATCTCACTATTCTAAGCGATGTGGGACTAAATCAAGCACCATAATTCTAACCATTCTCCCACTTGGGGTTTGATTTACATTACCACCTAGTGTAGTGCCTTCATCATCAATTTTCTCGAAGATCAGTTGAGGCAATGCAAAGCCTCAACTTAGTTGTTGTGACAGTCTTTGGCAACATATCAGATGCATTCTCTGCACCTGGAATCTCAACAAAATCAAATTTCCATCATTTATCAAGTTTATGATAAAATGATACTTCAATTCAATGTGTTGCATCTGGGGTGAAGAATTGGATTTTTAGCAAGACAAATGGCATTTTGACTGTCACTGATGAAGGTTCATCTTGCCCTTTTCCTAATTCTTTTAGAAGATTCTTCAACCATATCATCTATCTCTTTTACTGTTTGACACCCAACGTAAAAATATAATCTGTTGTGCTCTTTCTACCATCCAAATCACCTTCCAAATCTGCATAAGAAAACCCCTGTAAAGTGAGATAGGTCTGGTGCAAACCATAGCATACATCAAGCTCCCTACTGCAGATGCATATGGCACTTTAGACATGTGATGTTCTTCTTCCTCTGTATGAGAAGATTGCCTTTTTGAGAACTTTAAGTGAGTTCCCAAATGTGTATTCCTGGTTTTAGCATTTCCAACATTGAACTTACTAAGCAATTTTTTAATATATTTTTCCTGAGATAAATTTAGAATACCTTTAGATCTATCCCTGGAAATTCTCATACCAAGAATTTGCTTGGCTGGACCAAGATCCTTCATTTCAAAATTTTCTGACAATTGTTTCTTCACATAACAACAATGATCTTCTTCACATGTGTGAAATCCTGAGTTTCTCATAAACTCATTAAACTTCTTATACCATTGTCGCGGTGCTTAGTTCAACCCATACAAACTTTTATGAAGCTTGCATACAAGATTCTCTTTGCCTTGTACTTCAAAACCTTCTTATTCTTCTGAAGAGACTTTATCTCATCTTCCATTGCTATCTCCCACTTAATAGATTCACCTCCCTGCATAGCCTCAGCAAAATGCTCTGGCTCACCAGCATCAATTGTTCTGCTAGACCTTCTAGTCGGTAATTCAGGAGTTACTGACTCTACTATCTGTTCAGGTTCTGACCCAAACTCTGACTCGGGCTTGACTCTGCTCTGATACCACTTGTCAGGTTTTCAGAGGGAGTTTCACTAGGGAGAACAACACCAATGAGATCTGAGCTTAACCCTCCAACAGAAGCTGCCCAACCACGGCTCTGATACCAATTGTTAGGAACAAGACAATAAAAGAAAGAATAAAGGAGAGAAAAATAGACACAGAGAATTTAACGTGGTTCGGCATACAATGTGTATGCCTACGTCCACGACTGCACTAGAAAGTATTTGTATTTCTGGTGTATCTTAAAGTTTTACATAGAGTTTCTTATATAGTAAAATAGAGAACCACATCTCACTATTCTAAGCGATGTGAGACTAAATCAAGCATCATAGTTCTAACAATTAGCACTATTTGGAATGACTTTTTATATAGGATGGTGGTCTTTCTAGCAGGGAAAAATGATGCGTTTTGTGATTATTATAAGGGTTGTGAAGAGGTGGATGACAGTGAGGGAGGGTGTACTGTGTGTGGATCCATGCACGGTGGAGGTTTGAGTCACAATGTCAATTTGTCCCCAGAACAATCCAAGCTGGTCTAACCATCAAGCTTTTTGTCACTACTCACATCAAAATATTGGGTATCTATAACATCTTTTTCAAATAATATATATACTTTTCCATTAGATTTTCGAGTGAGATGCATCTAAAAAATAGAAAAGTACTTTATAAATTTTTTAATGCAGTCAATTTATGACTAATTTATAAAAATATATAATAATAGTAATATATGAATTACAGAATTATATTCTGACTAATAATATTTACTTTCAATACATCTTATTCTAAAGAATTATTAAGGTTCAGACAAGTTTTAAAGGTCAAAAACTATTTACAAAATGACGCAGGAAAAAATTTTGAGATATTTTATCAATTCTTTTTGACAGACGACAGTTATTTTAAATAAAAATTAGTATTTTGACAATTTTTTGTATACAGAATCAATTAAGCACTTTTTTATAAGAATATTTTTTGACGAGTAATAAAGTTATAATCAACTACTTGTACAAGTAAAATTTATTTTCAACTCAACGATACTCTACTTTATATATATAGATCCTAAGAATAAAACCTGAAGATGTGGCTATAAATAATCAAAAAAAGGTGATGCAGAAGCAGACATAGACATGAAAGCTTTGCCTTTTTCTTTTTGATATAAGTTTTTGAAAACTGATGTGTGTCTGGTTGGTGCGAAAAAAGAATGAGAATCAATGTCTTGTTTGTGTTCCACTAGGAGATGAGATCCATATAGGAAAGGGAGAGTGGATGTCCACGCCTGTGTGAGTGGGGAGAGCATTAGGTGTTGGGAGCATCCATTATGTCTATTGGGGGAAAAGGAGGGAAGAGAGACGAAGAAGCGATGATTATAAAATGGGGTTTTCTTAGGGCAGAGGAACCTAGGGGAGACCCAGGATGTTCCCTAAGATTCCCCAGAGCCGAAACACAACTCTCCACGTGGGGCCTTTTAAGATTTGAAGCTATTTAACGGAATTCTGATTTGCTAGGTGCCACAAGCTTACTGGAGTTATCTTATTCGCTAACCGAATGGGGTTTAAGGTCAAGTGGGTGGCAGAATTATGGCATTTTTTGGTGCGATCTGGTAAGCCTTCGCCGTTAGTGCATGACTCGAACAGTTAAAGAAAAGGACTGCATGGCGTTACGCGAGGGCAGCCTAGGTAGATAAGATTGAGTTAAGATCATTGCGAGTGACAGCCTTTTGTGTCCCACCCAGCCCAGTGGCTGAACTCCATAGCCAAACGCAGACATGACAAAACATAAACCACGTGGCTCCCATTAACGTTAAGGAATTAGCTGTTGCTGTTAACAAGTCAGTTTCAGGTCAAGTCTCAGTGATTTTTATGCCCAAGTTGAGCCAATTCATTAGTTATCCTGCTTGATCACGATCGTGAAGGAAGCCATAGTCAACATTGGGATGCAAAATTCACTGCACAACTGAAGAAAGTGATGCTATGACAACCCCTTTTTAATTTGTTTCTGTATATAAGCTATAAGGATAATTAAGGTTCTCTGGAACTGGAAAAAGCAATAAAAGCACAACTCACTCAAACATGTTGAATCAAACAATTAAACAGAATCCGTTAAATATGAAAAGGAGACTAGGATGAATAAATGGTATAGAGATTGAAGACAGAAACTCCATTAAACCGTATAGCAAAATCAAACTTTAGCAAAGAAGAGAATGGGATTACATTTCATTTTTAACCAATTTATCATGAGTGCCTTTAAAGTTTTTAGGATATTCAGTTTTGTTCAATGAATGATGGATCCAAACGTCCATGAATCCAGTAGACAAAATACATTGGACCATTGGCACAACATAACAAACAAAAGCCTCAGCTTTAACTACAGACTTCAAAGGAAATGTTAATAAACACAAAGCTGACAGACCCACTCTAACATACAGCAATCCAAAACTTCGGATGAAAAGGTAACTGAAGCTTTCATCTTGCTGCGGCTCTAGCACTCATTGATGAATGGTAATTGGTGCTTCTCTGCTTCCTGTAAGATGTATATACATCATCATACTGACTCACCTCGTTGGGATTAGCTGTGGCCCCCAGCCCTAACCTGCCCGAGCCACTGGATCCAGGTTTCCGTTCTACTGTCCCATCAACATAGGTCCCTGTCTCTGGATCAACCTGCAAGTTTGGAGGTGGAGGTATACAAGCACCTCCCTTTCGTACTGCTGGCTCCCTCTCAAATTCTCTATCATATTCATCATCTTCATCTCTTGAATCAGAATTCATAGGACCCTCAGAAGGATTTACCTCTCCAATTTCCTTAAAGAATTTTGACACTCTTTGAAGAATTTCTGATGGTGGCACAGTTGATGGCGGTATGATGGTTGGGATATCCAAAGGGCTCAATGGAGAATATGGAACCCCACTACCGATCTGCATCTTTCTAACCATTCCAGGAATGAGACCAGGTGGGAATAATGGATATGGTGGCAATTGTTCACCGGTGCTGGATGATTGAGGGGGCAATAAATGAACACCACCAGGTGCTTGGTTAGCAGGTTGAACAGAAGATGGAATAGCCATGGACCCAGGAAAGGCACTAGGAGGAGCAGCATTTGGAAGAAACTGCTGAGCTGCTAGGGGTACAGATAGTGACTGTGCTGGAGCTGCATGCTTATCAGTACGATCTTGATCTAAGACATTTGAACCAGAGCCTAACCTATCACCTTGCCATTGCTGAGCAGCATGGTTAGGTGTCTGCAAAACTCCTGCAACAGGGAGAGGAGAAGAAACTATAAATACTTCCCTAAATCAAATGATAAATATACTAGTAATAAATTTCTTGTTAGCGTCAACAAAATGTTAAGAGAACTAAGTTGTCTCAAGTTCATTGATGGCCCGTGTGAGTGAGCATTAATCACAACATCCTGCTAAGTCATTTATTAAAAACTAAATGAAAACATGCAAGAAAAAAAAAATAGCTTGCAATGTATATATAAATTTACAACACTTGGGACAACAGAAGTTACTGAAATCAACCCCTTCCCGCTCCTACAAGTCATTTGAGTGAAATTCCTTAAAACAAGAGGGGCATTGTTGTTGTTTTTATTCCCCACACCTCTAGGAAATGGTCTACCTCACGAGAGAGGATTTCACTGAATTCTGCAAGCCATGAAACATTCTGATTAAAAAAGAGAAGCTAACCTGCAACTGATTCTGCTGAAGCAGAAGATAAATCCTTTGAAGCCCCAGGAAAAGGACTTGTTTGAAGCCCACCAATCATCTCACCCTTAAGTAAAGATATAGTATCCTGATCGTATACCGTTTTAGAGGCCCAGAACTCCACCATTTGCTGCAATCTTTTCCTGTATTCCTCATTGCTCTGCGGGTTATGATAAATTCTTGCAAGCATGGAGCCTAAAACAGGTTTAAAGGCAAGAGCTTCACTGTCAAGGTCATTGCCATTTGTTCTCCGATTTAAGCTGTGAAGTCGTGATACAAAAGTCAATGATGATGAAAAGTAGAATCATAAACTCTAACATCAATGCCAAGAGGATTATCTAAGCAAGAGGGCAAACATCTAGGCGAGCCAAAAACATGCAAAAAAGTACAATTTGACGGCAAAAAATGCTCTATTTTTATATAATTAATCAATAGAAAAGTATAGAAACGGTTAACAAAACCCCGAGATAAGAATACACTCACATGTTGTCTTGAAAAGTGCATTCATAGAATGACTGCATATTCTTTTGCCTATTTTCATGAGATTTCAGATATTTTCCAAGAGAGTTGGAGGAAAATAACAAATTTGGAGAAAATGAAAATGTGAGTACGGATATTGTTAGGCAACAGTTGTAAGTCCTATTAAACATGATTTTTATTGCATTATCAGGAAATTAATACACCAATCAGACAAAAACTGATGGTGGTGAAAAATCTATACTAATAACCAAGCTTATTTTGACATAACAGAGAGGGAAAATACCATGTACGCACAATCCATTCTTTCTGATTATTAGAAGCACATTAGTAAGAGTTTATCAGATGATAGTCAACCAAATTATGTTTCTGAATGGGAAGGAGAAAAAAGAATAAGTAAGCTCAATGTTGAAATAATAAGTTATGCTACCTGTCAAAAAGGATGTCATTGGCAAGGTAAATTATGTGTAACTGTCTCTCGACATCATCCAATGCAAAGACCCTGTCTCTAAGAGCCTCTGCTAGGGATGGTGCAAATGGAGATCTCTGCATGAACCAAAGTTTCGCACCTTTGATGGATTCTTTTGTACCATTTAAATTGTTAAGAACGTTATTGAGCTCCATTGCGACATCAGGTGGAAGTGGCCCAGAGGGTCCTTTGAAAGACTTGGATGACTGATCATACTCAGGCCGCCCAGGGAGACCAAAAGATTGAGAATGCTGATGGTGGTGTTGTTGATCATAGAACTGTTGGAAAGGAGGTGGGCCTAGCATTGAAGGTGAAGACCCTATTCCTGCAGGATTCATTGGAGAGGCATTTAGAGGAGACGGATTCATCATTGGATTTGGAGGGGGGTGGATCATGGGCATGGAAGATGATGGGAAAGGTGGGTTGAATGGACCACCCGGTGGACGAGTTGATAACCAGAGCTTATAACGGTAGTAACCGTGGCCTTCCCCACCAAAGAGGAAACTATATGAAGGATTATCACGCTGCTTTTCACATATCATAGCTTCAAAATCGGGGCCGTTTTTCACTGCATACTCAACAAGCTTGTCTATTCGCTTGTGGAGATCCGGATCAGAAGGGGGGGCGACTGGGGGTGGGGCAGAATCATAAAAAGGAGATGGAACAAGAGAAGGAGGATAATGTGAAGGGAATGCAGGCGGTCCTTGGTGCTGCTGCTGAAGAAGGAGATGGGGCGGGGGAGGGGCATGAGGGTGTAATTGTGGAAGTGGTTGCTGCTGCTGCTGCAAGGCATGATGATACGGGAATTGTTGCATAGGAGGGTGTGCAGGACCTGGACCTGGGGGTATAAAAGGAGGACCGTGCATTGATGAAGGAAACTGCTGATGCTGAGGATGAAATCCAAACTGTTGTTGTTGTTGTTGCTGCTGCATATTAGCAGCTTGCCTCTGTTGCTGAGCATATGCCATAGCAGATGCAGCTGTATAATCATGACCCTGACGTTCCATAACCTCAACTGCACTTCAGAAGTATTATCTTAATTAATGTACCTACAACCAGAGAAAACTTTAAAACTCCTTCACCTTCGTTATCATATACAGGTGGTTACCATTGATCCTATTATATACTCTAAACCTGACATATGCATTACCGAACTTAAAAGAACTGCAACACTGGACATGAAATTAAATAATCATTTCTGAAAAACATAATTGGCTCGATAGGGTTCCTTTGCTTATATTCTAGTGATTAACAAGTTCAGCTGAAGTTTATTCCTTGAATTGAGCCAAACCAACGAACATAAAAAAATAAAAGATAGTCGAAACTCGAAGTATAAACGCTGTCAATTGTAAAACCTAGCCTAAAGCTTAAAGCCAAATCAAGGGATTTCAAATTCCAGGTTCAAATTAAGAACGCTAATAAGCAAACACAGAATATGTACCTGCAAGTAAGATGCTGAAAATGGCGCTGCAGAGTTTGGCAAAGGGGATCCCCAAGGGTGAACCCGCACCGTCGACAAAGCCAAGCTGGATTATACTCTGGGGCTCGCCGATGTTGAAGACACTAAACAAGAAGCCCGTTTCGTTTTTTCTTGTAGCCAATCAAAGCCCATTACAAAGTGTGGGTAAATAGAACCGATGATTGTTAAAAGTGGGTTTTATTTGCACCATTTTTTTTTTCTTCCTACATTCTATACGCATTTTTGTTTCAATTTTTTACTGAAATATTAAATACATCCTTCCTCAAATTAATTTTGAGCAAAATTAATTTATTAAAGTCTGAAAATAGGTAAAATCTCCGTGTATCTATAATTTTAAGAAATTATTTCTCTCGACTAATTTTTAGGGTTAAATATATTTTTCTTTCAGTAAAATTTAAAATTAATCTATTTTTAAAAATTTTAACTAAAATTTATTATTTATTTTATGTTTTAACATATTTTATGATAGTATTTAAATTGTTTATATCGTTTAATATATTTTTGCTTTGATGTTAACTCAAAATAAAAATTACCAAATTTCAAAATATATTAAAAACTAAACATTAGTTATATTATTATATACAAAATATTAAAAAATATAGCATTATTTTATATTACTCACCACAAAAACACATGATGGGTAGAAATGTCATTGTGCGATTAACTGGGTCATATATGTGTTGGTGAGGTACAGAACCCTTCCTCTGGTCTCGTGAAAGTGTTAGCAAGCATTCCAAAACCCTAGCCACTTTCTTCACTCGTCTTCTATTTCAGGTGAGAACTCATCGTCTACAACTCATCCCTTTTCTCTAATTAGTTATTTCTTTTACGTATTTATCTCGCTTCGATAGCTTCCTGTTTGCGTGATTTGAAATTTCTTTATGAATTGCTTTTCTTTAATTTGAATTTCGAAATACGGTGAAGTGTATTGTTATCTGTTACTGCGTCTGCGACCTTGTTCCGGAATTATTCCCTTCTACGAGAGATGGAATTTGTGGTGCATTTCTTGTTCTTGATTTCCGTTGGATCGTATAGTTTTGACTGATTTTATACTTTTTTTAGGCAAGTTTGGGGCTCGTTTGGTAAATTAGAGTATAACCGAGTGATTTAACCAATGTTAAGTTGGATTTATTTATATACTTTTTGTCATTTGTTATATTCCTTAATCTTCTCCATTTGGGGAAGTTTGACATTCGGAAATCATTTACTGTTTAAAATCGTCAACTGTTTGGTTTGGTGGATCTTATGTTGAATTTAACATTCATTAAGCCCTCCTCCAACGAAAGAATCTGGTGTAGGTTAGAATTTGTGGAACAAAGCCTACATATATTTGGTGAAAAATTATTATTTATATTAGGTCTGGACCAGGTTTGCTTTTTTTTTCCCTCTATATGCGTGATGTTAAAATTTATTCTTTACCTAAACCCAGGGGGAGTTGTGTGTTGTTGTGTGAATATACTTTTGACATTTCATGTTAGTTTGGGTGAATTCAATTTTTATTTTCATTTAGGATTGTTATGGTTTATCTGTCATACGCGCATTGATACATGTGATACAATAAACCCAATTGTGTCCAGTTTCATCTCAAAAGCGTTGTTTTTGTATGAGCAGGATGGAGTCTCAGGTGAAGCATGCTCTTGTTGTTAAAGTTATGGGTCGTACTGGATCCAGAGGGCAGGTGACTCAGGTTAGAGTGAAGTTTTTGGATGATCAGAATCGTCACATCATGAGGAATGTGAAAGGACCTGTGAGAGAAGGAGACATTCTCACCCTACTCGAATCTGAGAGGGAAGCAAGAAGATTGCGCTAGATGTTTTACATCAAAACAGTGATTTTATTTTTGTGGTAGTTAGCGGACGTCAAAGGTTATGTCAGCCTATCTTTTTGTTTTGGATCTGTTTCCATTCAAATTATGGTCTGAATTTTGTTGTTTTAAATCTAAGTTTCAAGATTGAAGTATGGTTGTCTTAATATATGAATTATGGATTCTTATATGATTTGGCTTCCATTAATAGTTAGCTATTCCTACTGCATCATTTTCTGTTCTGTTCAAAAGTTTAGAATCTCTTAACTGCTTATCATTACAATCTGGAAAATGGTGGTGGTATTGTTGTGAACTTGTGACTGTTATTTTGATTTGTGTCTTATGAGCACTTTCGATAGAAATTCTTAATAAAACGTAGTCCGAACATTGTGACTTGATAGAGTAAGCTTTGTTCTGAGAACAATGATTTTGGATTTTAACTATCTGAAAAAAGGTTCATACTTGCCAGAATGTAGAGATCACTGTATGGTCAACTTTTAAAGAAGAATGTGGTATTGTTCTGAAACTCGTTGCCCTTTTACCTGCATTTATTGAAATCATTTGAAAATTGATTAATTGACCATTCTTCTGGTTTCTGAAGATGCAGTTGATCTTGGACGTTCTGGACAATGGTCTTTATTTAGTTTTCCGTTCTTAATACGTGTAGATTGAACTTTTTAAAATATTCTTTGGCTAGCAACAAATATTTCTGCAGATGAATTTTCCGGATCAACTACTCTGAAATAAAAAGAAAATTATTTCCGAAGCAACTCTACGGGAATGAACAAAAAATTCAAATCGACTCTTCCATGATCAAAAAAAATTGAATTAACTCTTTCGGAATTAATGAGGTGTGATTTTTCTTGAAAGTTCAATCCGGAGTTTCAGTTTTATAATTATAAATTATGCTATCTAAACACAATTTTATTTTTTCAGACTATAATTTAGAAGATTTGTTTAAAATTTCTTTTTTAGATTATATAGTGTAAAAGATTCATTAAAGATTTCTAGAAAGTTTAATATACAAAGTAGCATAAGAAAAATATTGTATTCTATTTCTCAATTATGGATGTCACAAGAATGTACCAGACTAAGGAAAAACAATTCTCCTTCCCTTCGACAACAAAAATTTAAAGTCGAAATCAATATCTTTTCACTCTTGTTGATTGATTCCCTTCACCAACAACTGATCATATGTTAGAAGTTGGTCTTTTATTATAGGAGGTTGCTTACTGTAACATTTACTTTGGAAGTTTATGCCAAACAACTGATATACAAAGGTATTACTTTTTGGGATACGAACCAAATATGAGCTTTTTGTCTCGAATAACTATAATAAACATTTCAGATTATTATTGCAATTCTAGCTGCAAGTGGCTGCTGTAATTTTATGACTACATAAGCCAAATTGTAGATTAATTTTGCTTCAGATTTATTTATTTATGATGCGGGGCAGTTTACCTTAGTTAAAAACTTCACCTACAAAAGTTAATACGTTTTTTCTTTCTTCTTCCCTCACATCTGAATGTATCATTTTTCTCAACCACATTTAATTATAACTCTGCCTATGGTCTTGTGGTCTAATAATTTACTTGTAATCAACGTAAAACTGGTCGATATAAACTTTCCCCGTTCACAGCAAACCAGTTCATATAATTCCAGCTTCTTTACACTATTCAAATAATATTACTTTTACATTTGATTATGATAAAAGCTTTTCAGATATACCACTTCATTTTATTTTCTCTTAAATCTAGGTAATGGCAGCAATCAACATGACTAAATAAAGAAAAAACACTTAAGTCCATTATTGTTTACCTCTTCACATCCATTATAAACAATCTATGTAATCAGTCATTTCAAATAATAAACTAGTTGAGTTCAGAAAAAATGTTATCCATGAATCAAGAAAGTGATGCTTTGAACCTCCCTCTCCCTTTTCCTCTTTATAGATTAAAAGAATAATGAATTTTACAATTAGGTGAAGGACAATTAGGGTTCTGTGGGACTGAAAAGAGCAAAGAGGAGGACAACTCACGCAAGAACTCTGAATCAGACGATTGTGCACGCTTGCTTTACTGTAAGTTCTAACGCTTAAAAACAATGAATTGAGTTGTACAAAAGGTTCTACTAACTAAAATACATGTTATACATCAAACTCCAACTATTGTGTTGTAAGTCCCATAAATAGCAAAAAATAATCCAGAAAATAATACAATGAAATCTAAGGCTTTACGCCAGAAGGGTAGAGAAGAACCAAGTAGCTTTAGGTGAAATGTGGCTGGTAAAACAAATGAGAGCATTGCACATAAGGTACTCCCCACAAATGAGGCAAATACACCAAATTCTGGCACGAATGAAGCTATCACTGCCAGTCCAACCACCACAATCGCTCGGCTGATGCATATGCAAATTTTTCCTGGTCCTGTTGAATCATTGTTGTTTCTGAGAATGATTTTGAGTTTCCCTTCCACAATCTCATTAATTGGGTGTAACATGATTGGAAGTGTGAATGCAAGCCCAACACACAATCCTACCTGGCATCATACAAAATGTTATATAAAATACAACACAAGATTTGAAGATAATAGAGCCATGGCTTGGCTTTTCATGCAATATGAAATGGTATTCTGCAAACTGTACTATGGTAGTAGACATGTCTAAGGACAAATTACAATATGGGATGTGTATGTGATTAAGGAATGATGATTTCATGTAAAATAGATTAACTGACACAAATTAAAAGTGATATTTATATTACATCATCATCAGATGATATCAAACACCTTCCAGCAACAGGGTTTCAAACAGGAAACAGGAACAATATTGATTAGCTAACAGCAAGAAAACAATTTAAGAGTAACTGAAGAGCTTGAAGTTTAGATCTTTTTACTACCTGCACTGAAAGAGATGACCAATTCCTTGGGAGATTGAGGGTCACAATGTCTCTGGTTTCTTCACCAAAAGCCATGTAACCACAAAACCCAAAAAGAATGTACACAAGAGTTATCCCACCAAATGTCTGAGCAAGCAAAATTGGGAACTTACGTCTATCCTGCATAGAATTCTCTAGGGCCAGTGTCATTCCAAACCCCTCAAAACAAAACACTGCCATGCCTGCTGCAAAGGGCAATCCCCCAATGTTGGATGTGATTGCTGTCCTTTCTCCAAATGAAAACCCCTCCCCAAAGGTCCTTTGCACATCCTCCTTCACCACAATTCCCATAGCCAAGACATTGCACACGTCAGCAAAAATGCTGAAAGGAGCCAAAGCAGATAAGCTCCCTATCCAAGACAATCCAATCTCAACAGGTACCAGCATAAATATGTAGGAGGCCATTGATAGGTTTTGGCTTTCAAATACAGAATGAAGGTTTTGTCCAATAAACACAAAATAAGCAATAGATCCAGCACATTGTGCTACCACAATTATAACTTCTGTCACAAACCGACCTAGGGTTCCAAAAGACCTATAACCCAAGTCTCCATATGTGTTTGATTCTCCTAGTGGCTCTTCGGACGCCAATTTGTCTCTGCAATTAACCTGTGCCCAAGAATAAAAACAAAACCTTAAAAAGACAGGAACAACAATCATAAAATAAAACATGTACCAAGTAACTTTAGTTCACGCCCATTTTTTCCTTTTCCAGTGGGGAAGTCAATGGCACAGTGCATCCCACACTAAACAAAAAAAAGTATAAAAGGGATAATTAAAGGTATCCCATTTATGTACGGCAAAAACAGCAATAGTCAATGCCAAATTGCAATTATTCATACCCAAAACCAAGAAGAAAGAAAAAATCGAAAATTTAGATTTTACACTGCCATTTAACTCGTCTTATCAGCAGAAATGATTCAAAAGGTGAAACATACGTAACTGTTAGATGAGGATAAAGTACTGTGCTCTAACATATTAAAGTAAAGGAAAAAGAAAGATTTTTGTGCAACGATTGAATCACCCACAAGAAGGAGCATGCAATAGTAAGTGGATAAGCCGACGACAGCAACCCCAAGCGATCCAGCGACCCACCCAGCGATCCGAAAGGCAAAGGGCAATCCAAGAACTCCAGTTCCGACAACGGTGACTATGATGTTTCCCAAAGTTTGAAGCTTGGAAGCCCTCTTTGAAGGCACAGGCTCCAGCAGAGGAGAAGCCATGTTTTTTTTGTCCCCCTCCATGTTTCTTCTCCGCACGCGATCTACCCCGAGTCTTAACGAGTGACTGAAAACGAGTCCACCATGCAGGACACGTGTCGCTCCTGTCAGAGACAATATGACAGGAGAACGGAAAATCCAAAAGGACTATTAGGAATCGATGTTGTTGGTGATGACGGGTGTGGATCTATAAATAATGAATATTTGACCATTGACAGTGTTACCCTACGTTGTCACTTTCAATTTAATGGGTCGACAACACAGAAAACACCCAATTCATCGTTAAGCAGTGGTAATGAGTTCTGTTCTTACGAAACCTTGCTGTTTGCTAGAGCATGAAACGAGTATCTAAGTTTAAATTTTTCGGCTCAATCCAAGTTTATTATTAGCTCTTGCGTTATCATGTTGTTAAGGATAATAATATAGAAACCAAAAACATGGATTATCTATTATAATTGGCGTAGATAAATATTTAAAGTAATTGAAGAAAAGCCTATGTTAAAACAATTCAGTTAAATTTGTTATATTCACAAATAAAATCAAATAATATGTTTATGAATAAACTAATATTATTTAGAAAAATGGGAGTAGAGATCAGATGATAGTGATTTTTTTGTCGGGTTGAACTTTAGATGACCTAATGAGATTTGTTTAAGGGATCCACATGGATTGTTGAACCAAATACAAATTCCATTTTTTTTTCTGAGTTTTCTTTTTTCATATTGTTGTTTGTTAAACATTAAAAATATTATACTGTTTTAATATCTTAAAGATAATTTTAATATATTTAAAATTTTAAAATTAATAATTATCGAAGACATAATAAAAAAACATGAAAGAAATATTAATAAAAAATCCAAACTCACCGAATACATTTATGTTGAATTTAATTAAATAAAAAAACTCTCATTAAAAATTATATATAAACTTTATGAACAAGTACCATTATCATCGTGGGAACCCACCATATATGTCAATGATTAATAGTCACTGTTACGAACACCAACTCTATTTATATTACTTTTTAATGAAAGAAATATTATTTGTTTACTAGTGTGTATGAATTCACACATGTTAAGTGAATTAGTTAACTATAACAAGATCTACAAATTTTCTAATATTTTCTCTAAAATATTTTTATTTGTAAAATACAAATAATACGATTAAATATTAAGTATCAATTAAAGTCAGAATATTCTGAGAAAACATATCAATAAATAAAATAAATAGTTAAATTTTAAAATCATGTCGAATCTTATTGTGAACACTGTCACCCCATTTATGTCATTGAATAAAATTTGTGTTAGAAGGGTAAAAAGGGTAAATACTTGCATTGAATTTTATTGCTTTTAAAAGTATGCAAACTGGCTTTAAGCAATCGAAATTATAAAAGCTAAAACTACTTAATTGATAAAATATAAGAATTAGTTCAGCCTGTAAACTATTTATTAAAATATTAATTGTATAACACATTCTAAATATGCAAGCATTAACTATGTAATCAAAGTATTTAGGTAATACAGACACATATTAGAAAATTTTATTTTTTTTTCTATTATCTTATCATCTATTTGAATGACATGTCCTTTTGAATTAAAGCCATATCCAATTTACTAAATATGAGTCGTTATAATTATAAGCAAATTAACCGTTGAAAATGCTATTAGTATAATTGCTCATGCTGTTAATTTGTCGAAAAAATTTAGTATAGTATTTAATATTGTTGATATTTTTAGAATTTTTTAAAATATAAGAGATATGTGGAAGGAATTTGCTGTTTTATTTTATTTATGTTTTATTTTATTTATCTACAGTATATTAAAGAATGTGATAAAATGTTAAATATTTATAAGATTTCCATCTTAAATCTAAATAATAACTAAATATGTTTTATCTTTCTATAACAAATATTTATAAAATTCAAAGATTTAAAAAAAAATTAAATAAAAAAATATTAAGTAAACATTATTGACAAATATTATTAAAATATTTTAAAAGGATAGTAACAGTGTCAAAGTATGTTAATGTGGTTAATTAACTATAGATTGAATTAAAAATGAGTGATGAGATAAATACTTTATAATTTAGTTTAACTCACCACGGATATGATAGGTTAAGGTTTTATTTATTTAAAATTATTTTATTTTTCTAATTTATTTTATATGTTTATTTAGTGGGTTGAATCAATTTATTTTTCACAAGATAATGTAATTAATAAGATAGTGTAATTAAAGCGTCTACTTATCTCATCGAATATTATTATAAATATAATAGTTAAAAAATATAATATTTACCCGTAAATGAATAAATTAAACGTTTAAATTATTTAAATATCATTAAAAAAATTAATAATGTAAAAAATGAAGTTGTCACCAACCTAATTAAAAATGATAAGTAATTATAATAAAAAACATATAAAAGTTAATAAAAAGATATAAAAGATAAGTTTTAATACTCTACATATAAGTTTAATGTAACTAATGTCACCAACGAAAACCTAAAGAGTTGTAATTTAATTTAATTTACAAACAGATTATGATAATTCCTGCAGCTAATGAATGATATGATACATGGTGGCGACTTAATGCGCCATAAGAACATATTGAAGAATTTCTCATCTGATGTATATTTTTTGTAATGAGTACCATGTAATGTTATTTAGTCTGGTGTATGTTTGAAATTCTACTTAATTTTTGTTTATTTAAATGTGTCTCTTTAATTAATTATTATATTTTATATAATTAATAATAAATTAATGTATTGTGATATAAAAGGTTACATATTTATTTTATTTAATATGTTATTCATAAATTTGATTAGCATGGTGTTTAATTTGCCAATAAAAAATACTATTTAATTTAATTTTTAAATACCTTTATAAGACATCACTTGGACAATTCTTTCTTTGTTTTGCGAAGGTTATTTAGACAAATGACTTTCACGTGTTAAGGTGTTTTTTTATTGAGTGGCATCTTACAGCTAGCTTGGACAATTATATATATATATATATATATATATATATATATATATATATATATATATATATAATACACTTGGTATGTCAGTCTATATTTTTGTACTATGTATAAAACGCAACACGATACATTATTTTATTTAATATGTAATATTTTAATAATAATTGATTTTAAAAAGATGCAATATTCAATATAAATATATATTATAAGTATCATACATGCAAAAACTTACATTGTTTTTTCTTTGACATAGTTTTTCAATTTGATTCTCATAAAACAAAATTGGTAGTAACTTAATCAAGCTTCAAATAAAGAAAAACAACAAATAGTAGAATGTGTTAAATTATTACTATTAATGCACTTGAAAATTCGATGCATGCATCATGGCAACAACCATTTTTCTTTTCCTCAAGCATTAACTTCTAAAAATTTATTACTCAATTTATTTTTCAATAGAAGATGTGTTTGGAGAAATCAATACCATTTATTTGATATACTTATATATGGAGAAACCAAATTAAATCCAATATTTTAATCAGCACAATAACTAATTCAACTTACACACTTCGTAGTTAGTTATTTGAAGGTTTCTATTATCTAATTACTTCATCAAGATAACAATCATATACTTGTAATGCCCGTAATATTTTGTTAACTAATTATAAAGTATTTTAATTTCACACGTAACACGTGGTCGACAAGAAAGGAATCCCACACTCAAAGAAATTGATTTTAAAGTATGAATATGAAAGAAGCATTTTCTTGAAATTATTTAAAAAAAACAATAATAACAAATGGAATAAATAAACTACAAAAAATAAAGATAAAATGACAAAATAAATAATTTTCTTTCATTTCTTTTCAAACGATAAGATAATATCATCATTATTAATAATACTAAAGCGATTGGTACTTCTATTTTATTCTTCTTGTCATTTCAAAATCATCCATTTAGCCTCTCGAATATTATTTTATCTTTTTTTTTAGTTTATGAAGTAATAAAAAAATTATACAGTCATTTTTAAATATAAATTTAGTCTTAAAGTTGTTATATATATTACTAAGACCAATTTCATAGATTTTTCAATACTTAAAAACTATTATTATATTTTTTTTATGACTTACAGTAGTTTGTTTTAGAAATCATTTATGCAAAAATACTTAGGAAGAAAATAAGTGTTTGTAGACTTTAACCAAATAATGTGTGAAGAAGAATGCAAGAAGTAGGTTAGAGTTGAATTTGTCTCATTCAACACCATAAATGAATGGGACATATGCCCCATCATTGCCAAAAACCAAATTGTGTCACGTAAATGAAATAATAATTGCATAAGGCACTATTAAATAGCTTCATCTAATTATCTCCATGTAGTATGAAAATCAATAAAATTAATTATAAAAATTGTACTTAATATTACTAAGAACAAAACCTAATCGATCGAGGTAATGGTTAATTCTGAGTTCACAATGAGTTCCATCATATATAAAAACCAATTGAGCAAATAATATTACAATATTCATTCAATCAAACAATTTCAACATTTTAAGCAATGGTGATTCATTCAATCACCAATTGACAACATAACTAATCTCAAGTGGCCTTTAGTTCTTTTTGTTTTTTAATTATGAAAACATTACTTTAAAAATGACAATAGTTTTAAATTGTAAATATTACGAACAGTATCTTATAAAATTACATTTTGTATATAAAAAAGTAAATACAGTTTAATACTTTTAATAAAGCTCTAATTTATGTTATTTGTGTTTCTCAGTACCATCAATTTATACAAAAAAAAATCAAATTAATTTTCTATATTTTAAGAATTTTAATATATATTTTGCATCAATTATCAATAAACAATCTTTAATATATGCTAATGTCCTGTTTAATTTCCATGACATGAATCATTAACTCTCATAATTAATTAAAATGATAAAAAATACAAAAAAAAAAACTCAAAATCGTAATGATCCCTGAAGATCATATCAATGTATAAACTATACATGTGAGATATGAATAAACTATATTAAATGTTGCTAATAAGGATGGACAAAAAATTCAATTTTTATGATCTAATCCATTTTTTATATGATACAATTTATTTAATATTTATTCTATTAAAAATTCAATCCATTTAAAATTCATTTTATTGGATATGGATATCAATCTAATCTACATTTTATATATTTTATGGATTAGATATCTATTCTCGAAATCTAGATTTTCAAAATGGATAATTCAAAATATCCAATCCAAAATTTCACTTTATATTTTTTGTTAGATTAGGCTAAAGGTTGAGTTGAGATGGACTAGCCCAAATTTAATTGTATTTGATTGAGTTGGCGTGACCCTGTACAAAATTTGGCCGAATTAGGCCAAATTCTGTCAAGTCGGTCCTGATCGAGATTTGACTCAATTGGTCCTGGACAAAATTTGGAAGTATTCAGCTAAATCTGTCAAATTCTTTGGTGTCAGCCCTATGGACACAAATTTGGATCCACATCCATTATTTGAATCCAAAATGGATGTGGATTAAATTTTCGATAGGGCTTACATCATAGAATTTGACAGATTTTTTGTCGAGGCTAACAAGGCCAAATTTCAACATGGGATAAACTTGTATGACTTTCAAACAAATTTCAGTCGGGGATGACGTGACCAAATTTGGGCTAAGGTCGACTTGACAAAATTTCAGGCGAGATTGACTTGACTGGATTCGACTGAATTTTGGCCAGGGTCAATTTTGCCTAATACGACCAAATTTTGGCCAGAGCCGACTTGGCCAATTATGACCACATTTGGGTTAGGGCCTGATCAGTCAAATTTCCATCAGGGTTGACTCCACTAAATTCGTCGGTCGGGATCGACTCGACTGAATATGGCCAATTTTCGATCACGACCAACTAAGTTGAATATAGTCAAATTTCGTTTGGGACTTAGTCGATCGAATACAGTTAAATTTGGGCAAGTGCCGACTTGACCAAATTTTGGTCATGACCAACTTGACTGAATTTGGCCAAATTTAGGTTAGGACCGACTCACCTAAATATGACCAAATTTTGGTCGCGATCGACTCTACCAAATATGACCAAATTCAGGCCAGGACCAACTCGGTCAAATTTGGGTCGAGGCCAACACGACCGAATTTTGACTGGAGCCGACTTGACTGAATTCGGCCAAATTTCGGTCGTGGCCGATTCAGTTGAATACGGCCAAATTTTGATCGTGACCGACTCATTTGAATACGGCCAAATTTCACCCTAGGTCGTCTCAGCCAAATATGACCAAATTTGGGTCAGGGCCGACTCAACCAAATCTCAATCGAGGCCAACTCGATTGAATTCGACCAAATTTTGACTGGGGCCAACTAGGCTGAATACAGCCAAATTTTGGTCGCAGTTGTCTCGGTCGAATACGGTCAAATTATGTCTAGGTCGACTCAGCCCAATGCAGTCAAATTTGGGTCGGGGTGAACTCAACCGAGTACTTTCAAAATTTGTCCAGGACCAGCTGGGCCAAATTTTGATCGAGACCGACTTGACAAAATTCGTCCAAATTTTGTATAGGGTCACGCCAACTCAATCAAATACGACTAAATTTGGATTAGTCGGTCTCAACTTTTAGCCTAACCTAACAAAAAATATAAACTGAAAATTTGGATTGGATATTTTGGATTATCCCATTTGAAAATCTAGATTTAGAGAATGGATATCCAATTCATAAAATATATATCAGATTGATATTCATATCCAATAAAATGGATTTTAAATGGATTGAATTTTTAATAAAATAGATATTAAATGGATTAGATCATAGAAAAAATAGATTGGATAATAAAAAATAGATTTTTTGCTCATCCTTGATTAGAATTTTGTGACACATCTCTTCGCATATTGAATGTCAGAACATAAAACCAATAAAAAAATATTGTCTGCCAACATCTAAACACTTTTCTAAAATCATCTATGTAATGATAGCAGACATCTGCAAAAGCTTCAAATTACTATTGTTGCATCAGGTTAGCTTTCTTATTTTCGATAATATAATGTCTTTTCTCTTCCTTCTTTCGATCAATAAGAAACTATTATCTAAAGAAGAATAAACAGCAAAGAAGAACCTTAGCTATATTGTAACGAGTAAACCAAAACACCATTATTTTATGAAAAAATCAAGTATTTCAGTGCAATAATGTGAGACGTGCGACGTGGGACGTGAGACGTGCTACGTGAGACGTGGGACGTGGACGTGATACGTGAGACGTGAAACGTGGGGCGTAAGACGTGAGACATAGGATGTGGGACCTGAGACGTGGGACGTGGGACGTAAAACGTGAGACGTGAGACATGAGACATGAGACGTGAGACATGAGACATGAGACATGAGACATGAGACGTGAGACATGAGACGTGAGACGTGGGACGTGGGACATGGGACATGGGATGTGGGACATGAGACGTGCGATGTGAGACGTGAAACATGAAACATGGGACGTGGGACGTGAGACGTGGGACGTGGACGTGATACGTGAGACGTGAGGCGTGAGACGTGAAACATAGGACGTGGGACGTGGGATGTAAAACGTGAGACGTGAGATGTAGGACGTGGGACATGAGACATGAGACGTGAGACATGGGACGTGAGACATGAGACGTGAGACGTGGGACATGAGACATGGGATGTGGGACGTGAGACGTGCGACGTGAGACGTGGAACATGGAACATGGGACGTGGGACATGGGACGTGAGACGTGGGACGTGGGATGTGAGACGTGAGACGTGAGACGTGGGACGTGGGACATGAAACATGGGATGTCGGACGTGAGATGGCGACGTGAGAGACGTGAGACGTCCGTAAACACTAAACCTTAAAATTTATATTCATAAACTTTAAACCTTACAATTTAATTAAAAATTTTAGAAGTATAATAAAAGAATTGTTAATGTATCCATAAATTTGTACTAACAAATTTAAATTATACTATTGTAAAAAAATGTATTAATAAAAAGAGATTAAATACATATAAAAATATGAGGGTAAAAGTAATAATTAATGTTTATTTAACACCTAAAAATAAAAATTATAAACATTATGAAGATAACAACAATAATTTATAATTATTGAACTCTTAAATGAGCGGAAGGAAGCAGAGGAGGATCTGAAAAGTTAAACTAAGGATGGGCAAAATATCTAATTTTCATGATCAATCCATTTTTGCAATAATCCAATCCATTTTATTGGATCTGGATATCAATCTAATCTATATTTTATATATTTTATGGATTGTATATTCATACTCTAAATCTAGAATTTTAAAATGGATAATCCAAAATATCCAATCCAAATTTTCAGTTTATATTTTTGGTTAGGTTAGGCTAAAGGTTGAGACGGACTAGTCCAAATTTAGTCGTATTTGATTGAGTTGACGTGATCCTATACAAAATTTGGCTGAATTAGGCCAAATTTTGTCAAGTCGGTCCCAATCGAAATTTGGCTCAGCTAGTTCTGGACAAAATTTGGAAGTATTCGGTTGATTTCTCCCTGAACCAAATTTGACTACATTAGGCTGAGTTGACCTAGACAAAATTTGACTGTATTCGACCAAGACAACCGCGACCAAAATTTGGCTGTATTTAGCCTAGTTGGCTCCAGTTAAAATTCAGTTGAATTCAATCGAGTTGGCCCCGATTGAGATTTGACCGAGTCAGCCCTGACCCAAATTTGGTCGTATTCGGCTGAGACGACCTAGGATGAAATTTGGTTGTATTCAAATGAGTCAGTCACGATCGAAATTTGGTCGTATTCAATTGAGTCGGCCACAACCAAAATTCGGCTGAATTCAGTCGAGTCGGCTCCGGTCAAAATTCGGTTGCGTTTGGCTCAACTAAAATTTGACTGAGTTGGTCCTAACTTGAATTTGGTCGTATTTGGCAGAGTCGATCGCGACCGAAATTTGGTCATATTTAGGCGAGTCGGTCCTGACCTAAATTTGGCCAAATTCAGTCGAGTTGGTCATGACCAAAATTTGGTCGAGTCAGCACTCGCCAAAATTTAGCCGTTTTAAAAAATTTAATTTGAATTTATTTTATGAAAAATGGATTTTGGATTTTGAACTTGATCCAAATATTTAGATCTGGATTTAAACTTGATCTAAATATTTGGATCTAGATTTTTAAAAAATTCAATCAACTTTTTTTGAAAAAATAGATTTAGATCGAAAATCTAATCCAATTATTTGAATCCAAAATGAATGTAGATTGGATCATGATCACCCCTAGTTGCTACAATAAATTAACAATGATGTGTTTTGTTTGTGAATTAGGTCCCTTGAGTGCAAGATATGGTTTTTCTAACTTAGTTAAGTCTTAAAATCTTGTTTTAGAAGCTTTGGAAAAAATATATAAAGAATTAATCTATTTACTCATTTCTGGTGTTCTTCCAGAAGTAAAACTACTTACAACAAGCAATGACAGATTGAAGTGAATGGACGCACCAATCTAAAAGGAAGCATTGTTTAGAATGCGTCTAAAAGCTAATATAATATATGCATAGATCTCAACAAGCGCTGAGAATCGAGTACTGTAAGCTATAACAACATCTAGAAACAAAAGTTTTGCATTTGTACCGTGTCTTGGAACATTTTTGTATATAGTTTCAAAATTCTAAAACCTTTTACAATGCCTCAAAGCAATATGGCTGACAAACACAGTCCATGGCATGGATCAGTTTCCTGCGAGGTCCCACTGCATTGGCACCCATATCCTTGAGTTTTTTCATAGTTAGATTTACCAGCTGATACTTACTGAGACCTTTACCCTGAAAAATTCTCACAAACTGCCCCAGTCCAAGTGATATCAACCACTTGCTCAGTCCACCAGCTCTTTCAAGCTTCCTCACCAAATTTGATGCTCTCAAGTTTTTATTCAAAGTTTCCAGGTTGGAGGGCCTTCTTGGTGCAAGTAGTGTTCTGGGCTGCTTAATAACTTTTGACGTATTAGAAATTCCAAGTACTTTATGTGACTTCAAACCACTCATTTGACGTGGATTTTCTGATTCTGTTCTCTGATCTGAAGATGATGGATTGACCACAGTTGGTCTAGGTAAGATAGGAGGTGCTCTATTCTCGGTACGAGTCTCTTTTTGAGCAGCCAATAAAAAGGTTTTTTCATGTTCATTATCTGAAGGATGTAGAGTAGATGTCTCCATGGGAAGCTGCACATGGTTACTTGCCAATTCAGGAGGCATAAGTTGCGTATGATTTGGTCCTTGGTTTGCTATTAACGATCTCTCACTGAGAGGCACAGCAGGCACCAGAATGGTTACTCTCTGCTTTTTCACTATAACCCAATCACTATCCTCATGCTCTTTGTCACGATCTCGAGAATCAACAGGGTCATGCGAAGAAGTACCACTTTTTTTACTTGGGACTTTTCCTGTGCGCTTCTGCTTTGTTTTCATCATCTGCCAAGAACCTGCACACCATTAGTAGGTTGTATAGCATTAAACCACTAACAAAACTCTAGGTTCATTTGGTCAGAAGTCATCATATAAATGAAAATAAATACTTAAAGAATAAGAACAATTAGTGTATACATGTAAATGATGTTTATAATGATATTCAATGTGAACTGTCATGTGCATAAAATTTGTTAACTTCTAAAATGTACCTTAAAAATCATATTGTCATATCAACTATCACTTCAGATTAAGTGACAATGCTAGGCTTTTTTAACACCGGTAATGCCAAACACAAATTAAACTCAGGTAGTAATCTCCAGTACATAATACAAATAACTCCGTACATAATAGATACTCTAATAGTACCTACTTTGGTATTCAATTATGCGTGTAAGAAACCTGATCCGGATTCAAATGAGCACACAGATGAAATTGCAAAGTTAACTGTATCCTCTTTGAAATTCAAATTCAGCCGGAGAATAACAATCAAGTCCATAAGGTGCAGATGCAAATGAAATGCAGCAATATTTTTCAGAGAAATATCAGAAAAATTCTCTCAGCAATAAGTTACAGATTGGTTGAGTCTTTCTATCAACCTAGAAACAAAATTTATGATACCTTTGTCCTCAAAAACCTGTAGCACAAGCTAAATCATATTTATTATCAACTAATTAACAACAAGGGATGCTTGATTTTCTTGCACGCAATCATGATAGTTGGTGTGTATTGTCTCGTAATATGCATGAATTACTGAAACTTCAGTTGGTTCATTTGTTGTCTGTTACAATGCACGACACGTCAGGATCACGAAGTATGTATCACACGACTTGCAAAGCCACATTCTATTCCAGTGAAATACATAAACCCGCGACTTGGAAATCCATGGATAGAAAAGAATGAAAAATTGCACATAAACATTCAAACATTGGGTGAAATTTAGATAGACGAAAAGAAGAAAGGGTAAAGACCTGGAACAAAGTCTTTGAACGAAAACAGAACTAAGCTCTTCCTTCTTCTCTTTCCTCCTCGGCTTCAAAACTTTCGTGCCCTAATATTCGCTTTAGAACTCAGCAATTTGGGAATCGCACCTGTGGAGAAGGAAATTAGGGTTTATGATCGAATTAGCTTTGCCTCAACAAATCTTTTGGCCGATGACGTGAGGAGAGATTAATTTTGTCATTGTAGTATATAAAGTTGTCAACGAAAAAATATGAAGATAAAGAAAAACTCTCAGGGTGTGTTTGATTTGTGGTAGACCCAATATATGGATCTGGGAGATGTAGTTGAGAAAGTGAGGTCGACTGTTTGATGGACGAAGAGGTGTAAGTAAAAAGATTTAAAGATAAATTTTTTGAATAATTTAATAGATATAAAATAATATTTTAGTATAAAAATAGTTAGATTATAAATTATTTTATAGTTAAAATTATATTTAATTATTTGGATAGTTACTTTTTTAAATATTTTAATTTTTTTAAAATTAAAATTTTGTTAAAAGTTGAGATCAAATTAACAAATTTTATTAGGAATATCGATTAATTAAATTTTAAAATTAATATAAAATAAATTATTTTTATCTATAATGATATATAATGAGATTATTTTTTGTGTTCATATTTTAAAATACCAATTTTATTATTTAAAAAATAATTATTTATAAAATGTTTGAAAATTGATCGAAAATTGACAGTTACTTTTACAAACTTTTTTATAAAATTGTCTATCTCTGGTCTCCTCTTTTTATCTATTTATCAACAGTTATTATCTCATTTTTAATAAAAATTATATTTATTAAAAATAAAGTAAAATATATCAGGATGAGAGAATAACTGTTGATAAATAGAGAAAAATATAATAATAGAGACAGACAATTTTATAAAAAAAATTGTAAAAGTAACAGTTAATTTTTAAAAATTTTATAAATAATTATATTTTAAAGGATAAAATTTGTGTTTTGATATAAAAGAGGGAATCTTCTTTATATATTGTTATAAATAACTTAATAACATTACATTATCATCATCTACTAATATAATATCACATATATTTAAAAAATGCATATACAATGTGTATCCTAGTTATTATTATTATTATTATTATTATTATAATTATTTTTTATTATTAGTTTTAATATTATATTATTATTTTGTTATTATTATTATTATTAATATAGTTAATATTAATTTATTATTATTAGTTATTATTATTAAAAAATAAAAACATATTTGGAATTTAGAAAATCTAAAAGGTATTTAATTAAATATATATTGTTGAGGTGTATTTTCCTCTCATCTTTTTATGTTTATCCATTTTTATCCAATGATAATATTTTATTTGCTCTCAAATCCATATGTATCAATGAGTTCTAATTTCCTGAAGAAAATAAATTTCATTCATCTTCATCCATCATCTTAAACACTAAATCTTTAGTGATTTCATAAAATATATTTATTTAAGCTGATTAAAATTTATAATAAATAAAAAAAAATATACATATAAAAAGTAAGCAAATTATATTTTAGATTTTTGTAAATAATTTATACAGTGAAGTGCTTTTATTTTAACAATTAATAATATTGAATTCAAGTTACCGTTACATAGATTAAAAGTAATAGATAAAAAAATATAAAAATGAAAATAATACTTTGATAAAGTTTTATTTGAGAAATTTTGATAAAAAAATCATTTTTGATAAAATAATCTTAAAATTTATTATTTTAATTTTTTAACTTTCACAAAAAAAAATTACTCTATTTATAACTTTATCAACTTTATCACCAAAATATTTGTCAAAAAATCATTTTCTATATAAAAAATTAAATTAAATCGCTCAATTCATATTAAAGTATATATATGTGGAATTTGATTTCTATTATTTATCATAATTTGTTAAATTGTTTAATTGACAATAAAAATATGAGATTATATATCTTATAGGCGTGTTGGGAAAATGAAAATAAAATAATATTGTATATATTGAAAGAATGTTTAAAATGGTCATCATTTTTACCGAATGTTTAAAATGATTTTCATTTTCGCAATTCGTGTTTTATTTTGTCCTTCTCTGTAATGTCGTTTAAATCATTGAGAGAGTATTGTAACGCCATTTAAATCATTAACAGAGTATTGTATATGTGGCACGGTTTGTATTAGGGTGTGTTACGTGTACTGTACATATGGCTGGCAGCAATGGATAACAGTCAGAAGCCATTTCCTACAGCTGCAATGTTGAGCATTCAGATTCATTGTGTACTTATATTTTCATCAATGTCAATGTTGAGGACTTCATATCAACCTGCTTTAGGAGATTTACCTACGAAGAAATATATCAATCCATCATCTTTCCAGTTAATGGTGAAGTCTTATGAGAAAGAAAAATGAACGTTAATTAGTCATATGTACAGTATGCGTAACACACCCTAATGCAAACCGTGTCACTTGTACAATGCTCCGTTAATGATTTAAACATCGTTACAGAAAAAGGACCAAATAAAACACGAATTGCGAAAATGATGATCATTTTAAACATTGGGTCAAAATGATGACCATTTTAAACATTATGTCAAAATGAGGACCATCTACAACAAATAGTACAAAAATGAGAACCAAAAAAGTATTTAAACCTTTCGTTTAAAAGTATTAAGTTAATTATTCAACTTTATTTTAGTATTAATTTGATCTTATTTTGTAAAAATTATAGAATTCGATTATTTTTGTTAAATTTATTAAAATGAATAAAAAAATTTCATTAAAATTTATATTAAAATTATATTAATTACATCAACTTTTAAAAAATTAGACAAATTAAAAATAAATAAATAAATAAAATCAATTTGATATTTAAAAAAAGAAATTAAACTAGTACAAAATTTATAATTAAAATGATTACAATATTAATATATTAATATATTCTACTAAAATATACATACTTTAAGTCTTAGTTTTCATACATATGAATTTAATAACATTAAATACATCTTACTCCCCAGAATAAAAAACTAACACGGAATTAGTGCATTCAATAAGCATCATTAAAAGCATTCAATACACACGTTGAAAAGAGAAGTTATTATTATATAATCCCAACCACTATACTTCGTTTAATGATGCTGCTAGTAGTCTACTTCCTTTTAATAATGAGAACATTAATTATTATTTTAAGGCGAGGGTTAATTGGTTCAAAGGCACGGTTAAAGAGTAATAAATATGTATTGATTTTATTATTTTTATTTTAAAAATTGAAATAATTAATTTTATTAATTAAAATAGTATAAATATATATAATTGATTATAAAGATAAATGTATTTTTTAAAATTTTTAAATAATAAAAATAAGAATTTTGAAAATTCAATTATTATTTCTGTAAATTTTTTAAATGTTGAATACTATTTTTTGTTAATTTTTATGATAATTTAAACTTTTTTATATTTAATTATATTTTAATTTTTAATAATATTAAAATATAATTATTTTTTAACTTTTATCGGTAAATATTAAATTAAAATATTATAATAATTGTAGAATATTTATAAATATTTTTATCTTTTAAATAAAATAAAATGGTTATATTTTATTTAATATTACAATTAATTATGAATTGTTATAGACTTTAATGCATATTAAATTTTCTTAAATATTTGTTTTAAAGTATTTATTAATAATAATTAATGTGCTTTAAATTTTATTAAAATATATAATTAAATTTAATATTGAATAAATATTGAGCTAATCATCGTAAATATTATTTTATTTTATTTAAAAGATAAATATTTTTATAAATAAATACATTTGTAATTAATAATTTATTTGAAACATAATTAAATAATAAAATAATTATATTTTTATATTATTAAAAATTAAAATAAAATTAAAACATAAAAAAGAAAAATAATTTGAAAAAATAACAAAAAATATTATGAAAAAAATAAAAACAATTCACATAAAAATGCAATATTTTAATCACATAAATTTTTAAAAAAATTATAAATTTCAAAGAGATTTTTATCTTTTTTTTTTGTTATAAACTAAACTTTGTTATTCCTTTAAGTTAATTTTATTTTCTTACACTTGATTATATTTTAATTTTAGCAACATTAAAATATAATTATTTTATTATTTAATTATTTTTTAACCTTTTATAGATAGACATTAAATAAATTATTAATTTGAGTTTTATTTATTTATGGACAATTTTATTCTTTAAATAAAATAAATTTATGATAGTTAGATGGAAATTTATTTAATATTATAATTATCTGTATACTTTTATAGAATTTGAAGTATATTAATTATTTATAACCAATACTTCAAGACACGGGTTAACACTTAAATTATTGAGATTTTACAGTAATATATTTTTTTTAAATAAAGTATAAATTTATTAGCAATTTAATTAAAAAATTAAAGAGGTTATTTTAGAAATCTAATTTTAACTTTTTCAGTTTTGTTGTGCTGCCATAACTTTGAAGATCTTTTTCAATAAAAGAGGTAATTAGTATTTTATTGAATCTTTGACAGAAAAAATAAATTTAATATAATATTTATATAATTTAATATTTTAAAAATGATTTAATATTAATATTTTTTGATAAGTTTCATATCTCAAATTTATTGTTTTCTTTTGACCAGCCTAATTGAGATGTTATAAGTTACAACCGGTGTTTATGACTAATAAATGATCGAAAATTACCGTAAAATATCTAAAGGAAAATATTTATTGGTGAATATTAAAAAAAACACTTGGAGACCACGTAAGAGATATTTGATGGTTGTTTCGGTGGTCCAGGAAAAGAAATAAAAAACAAAAATTCCGAAATATGCGCGGGTCTCGGTGGCTTCAAACTCACGTTGCTTTGTTCTGGATGAAGCCTGAGACGGCACAAGATCCCTCCGATGTTTGATTCTCGTACTCACAGCATAAATTTTTTCGTCTTGCTCCGGAGAAACTCCTGGTAACCAAAATCCACCACCGCTTATCTCGCCACCAGTTACATTCTTCCCCGGTTACTCACCCACCACCGATAGCTATATATCATAATTCTATTTTTTATCTTTTATCTTTTATCTCTCAATTTCCTCACACATAGTCGAATCAGCTCGCTCTGGTACGTTGTAGAATTAACCAGACGTATTTTCCAGAATCACTGTTCTTGATTAATTAATTGATTAATTGTTATGTGAAGTTTCTTTATTCGATTAGGATCTGGAAGTGGAAAAAGGGGGAGATGAAATTCGGGTGTGCATTCAGAGAGTACCTGCAGGAAGAGCGGGAGTGGTTCTTGGGCGAGAAATGTGCTCACGTTGAATACAGCAGGTTGAAAAAAGTGTTGAAGACTTGCAAGAAAGACACCTCTTCAGATAAGGACCTGCTGTGTCAGTGTCAGTCTTGCCCATGTAAGTGTTTCTTTTGGTTTTGAGTTTTTACTTCGTGTTTGGGGCCACCCCGAGTTGCAAGTTCTCGTTTTTGTGTGTGTTGTATATATGGTCATGTGAAACACACTTGTCTGGCGTCATGCTAGGTTACGAGGTAGGGCACATGCTCATGTCGTTAGCAGGGACCAAATCGAGGGTTGATGTCCTGTTGAGACTGTGGAATATTTAATACAATAGATCTTTAGGTTAAGGAATAAAAAATGAGAGTGATTGTATTTCATGTTTTTCCTGTTTTCTCAAGATCCAAGAACAAGTGATAGATATTACTGGCTTTAACTTTTTATAATGAGAATAGCTTCTAAAAAATAGGGATGGCCTGTGGGAGGATGTTAATGCTGTCCATGGTTGTTTATAAGGTTGAAAGTTACTTTCATTAAGATGGTCGAAGAAATGTTAGCAACACTCTCTGTTTTTTCTAGTACACTATTTACCATTGGCTAAAATTAGTTGGAAATCACCAATTTGTATGGATTTGAAATCCCTAATTAATAAACCCCATTTTTCATTTTGTAGTTTTTAGTAAGGGCATTATATAATAGGAGAAAATGTGCTTGAAGAGTATGTTAGAGAATGTGTTGTTGACCCTCCTCTAATGTTTATTGTGTTCTTCTAATTTTTTGAGTGAAATTGTTTACTTATATATTTTTCAACTAGATTTATAACTTGATATAGTCAAAGTACTCATTGAATATGTTGATGTCTCTTTCAATTTAACTGAAGTGTATTACTTTCTGTAGTCTAATTATGAACATTTTTGTTTTCCACTTGTAGTATGTGACCAACAGTTCTTCTCTGAGTTGATGAAGGAAGCATCTGATGTGGTGGGGTACTTTAGTTCAAGAGTTCAGCATCTCCTTCATCTTCACATTTCTTCAGGACTACACAGATATGTATTGCGTTTGCGGCAGTGCTTTAGAAGTGATAGGCAAACCCTTACTCAAGAAGGGAGGATTCTAATTGAGTACATTGCCATGAATGCTATTGCAATGAGGAAAATACTTAAGAAATATGATAAAGTATGCAACATCTGAGATGATTGCCTAATGTTAACTCTTTTCATTTATACTTCTCTGTTTTAGTTTTTGGGTTCACTCTATCCTTTTCTATTTGGCGTCAGGTACACTGCTCTGTTAATGGGGAGAACTTCAAATCTAGGATGCATGCTGAACACATTGAACTTTTGCACTCTCCTTGGATAATTGAATTGGGTGCTTTTTATCTGAATTCTACTGGACTTGATAGTTGTGAGCTTGATGGAGTCTATGGTCACTTTTCTTGTGATCTAAACTTAAATAGAGATGTAATGACATTGGTTCTTCCTGATTCTATTAAGCTCGAGTATACTCTAACTTGTGCAATTTGTCTGGTAAGTTCCTAATTGTATGCTACACTAGAAAATAAGGGAAAAGATCTCTCTCTCTCTCTCTCTCTCTCACACACACACACACATCATTATTTCTTATAAATGTTTGGATTGTGATATGATAGGATCTTGTTTTCAACCCTTATGCTTTGAGTTGTGGTCATATCTTCTGTAAGTCATGTGCTTGCTCAGCTGCCTCTGTGATGATTTTTCAAGGCCTTAAAGCTGCCAGTCCAGAGTCGAAGTGTCCTATATGCAGAGAGGTGTGTATTTTTTACTCGGCATTGATATATCGGATTAAAAAAATAAAACTCATGTTGGTAAACAATTAAAGCCAGCATAGAAGTCAATGATGCAATTATGCAACTCCATAGGTGTCAGTTTGGTGAAGGTTCTTTATGGACCTTGCTTTCCTTTTCCAAATAACTGTATAAATAGGTTTTTCAAACTCATAAATATCTTCATTTTAAGAGTACGTAACTATAAGATAAGTAGATGCGCAGTAGCCTATCTTGGATAACATTGATCAGCAGATTCTATTCTTTGTCTTCTCAAAACATAGAATATTTTCACTTTTCCCTATGGCTTCCTTATGACAAAAGTGTAGTGATTATGTCATTTATCCTATTCCTTGGGGCTCTAAAGCATATTCTGATTTGCTTTATATTTTAAAATTTTGAATTATGAAAACATACTTTTGTAAAGGACAAATGCTCTTCTTAATACAGGTTGGCGGTTATTCTAAGGCTGTGCGTATGGTAGAACTTGATCTACTTGTGAAAAGAAGGTATTACATGGTAACATTATCTTTCTTCTTATGTGCATAGAGGCATCGCATTCATATTCAAGATTTTTTTTGCAGGTGCAGAGATTACTGGAGAGAGAGGCTAGCTAGTGAACGAGTTGAGACATTGAAGCAATCCAAGGAATACTGGAATTTACAGTCCACATATGCAATTGGATTGCGCTAGGCTTTTATACTTGAGCAATGGAAACATCTGAGTAGAATACTGTTAACAGATACAGAAATCCCTGGAAGAATTACAAGACTTTGAGTTTGCGTTTGGCCTTGACTGAACTGTTAGGTGAGGTAGGATTTATATAGTTAATTCCTAATACCTTAGCCATTAGAATGAAGAGGGAAATAGTAAATAAAGACAAAGTGGCATCCTCAGCTGTCACTTTTCAAAAATTTAAGGCAAAGCCTGTAACAGTCTAATTGACAGTCAATTTTTTGTTTTCATATCAAAGGAAGTTATCAAGTACATGTTATTCTGATTATATTTAAACTTGAAATTTGATATAAACATTTCTTAGAGTAATGAAGAGAGGTTATCAGCGTTTTGATTATTAGTTTGTTTAGGGTTAAAATTGAATCTTAGAACTTTAATTATAGCATTTAAAATTCCTTTATAATTGAATTTAGGATTCAAAGACCAAATTTTAGGTAACTATAATACCAATAAAATTAGTCACTCGGTTTCTAATCTCTTTCTTGCCTAACTTGTATTACTTGATTGCTCTCCATCTTTCCACCTGTTTTCACACAATATGTGTTTGCGTTGTTTCCACACTAGCAAATGAAACTAAAGCTTTAAATTACGTAGAAAAACAAGTCCTCAACCAACGGTAAGAAATATTATCTCTGAAAAGAAAAATCTCTCTTAAAGAATAAGAAAGGAGACGCATTTTCTAGCGGAAGAATAGAAATAAAAAATAAATAAGTAGAGTAACAGTACACCACACCATAACTTGATCAATTTGACATGAATTCAATCTAAATTTGTATCTGTTAAACATTCTGATCTAATTTTTTTTAAGCTATACATTTTGTCTTCTATCTTCATTCTTCTAGTTTCAGGTATTGGTACATTGTTTTCTTCCCGCATAAACACCCTTGACATTCTTCTCTCTCTTCTCTTTGAAATTAGGCATATACATCAAACCCTATATAAACGTTTATGGGATGCTTGTTGTTAAATGATAAAGTTAACCAAATAAAAATACTTAGTATGTGACAATAGTATGTGACAATTGAGGTTTATTAACTCTTAAGAATTGAATTTTATTAACTCCTACGGATTGAAAAATATGGTTTCATGTGATTTTCTTATTTAACTGATTTTCTGATTTATTATTTTAATGTTTAATGAGTTTCGTATGAATTGAAAATTACTATCATATGACTTCTATCATTTTAATAGCATTTTTATTTATTATTTTACTATTTCATGAGTTTCGTATACATCGAAAACTACTAATGTATGAGTTTTATTATTTTAATAGTATGGAACACAATTTTGGTTTGTTAAGATTAATTACATGTATAATTTATGTATACTCACTCCATAAATTGTTTTTATAACCTCTTTAATAATTTCTTTTTATAGTAGAAACATTAAAAAGTTACCTGGTTTTGTTTCAAGAATCAATCGGAAAAAGTGAGTTTGTTGATCTAAACACTAATTAAATTTTTTTTATTGTGTTGATGTTATTTTATATTTACTTTTATAATTATTTGGACTTGAATGAACTTGAGTTTATTTGAACTTTATTTAAAATTTATGACAATGATGTATTTTATTTAAATTTATGATTAAATATTTTTTTAAATAATTTTGTAAATATCCATGAGTGTCTGGGTAATATGGATAATATTTATCTAACGGGTAGGGTATGAAGAACTACTACTTGGATCTATGTTTATCATTTTGAGATTGACTTGACTTAAGTTCAAGTTAACTTTAATCTATAATACTTTAATAGAAATTTTGACTTTATGATTTTTTTTTTTACAAGTTTTTCTTTATCGTGTGACTTTTTTATTTTGACTCATCTTGATCAAAGTCAAATCCTATAATTGGTAATATATATATATATATATATATATATATATATATATATATATATTTCTAATTATAATGGAGAGAGTTGTGTTTCTCTAAAATTATATATATCATTCTTTTTTCTTATAAAATATATAGCGTAAGTTTTGTATCTAATACTTGGAATCTTGAACTAAGAAAATTTACATATAAATTGTTCCATTAAGAAAATTATTTAAATCGTGATTCATTATCTCAAATTTTAATCTCTCAATTTCATGTAATTGTCTTTTTAGTTATTGTTTCGGGTGTAGGGATCAAGCACCTACTATTAATACTCAAATTATCCCTCTTTCTTCTGTATGCTTTCTTCCCGAGTAACCTGCTATGTCTTCCACTCCACGCAATTTTCCTTCTTCCTCAATCGGTTGATAATTATAACTGTTGCAATAAATGCGAATTAAAAATCCTCACAAACCTACTTTGGTCCCTATTTATAGTTTTCGGTGTGGACCTGTAATTAGGGCTCCTTAATCACGGCTCAATGGTCTCTTAATCATGATTAGAGCTGTCAAAACGGGTAACTCGACCCGATCTGACTCGACCCACCACAGGTTATGATTTAGTGAGCCAACCCAACCCGACTCACTTTTTAGCAAGCCAAAAAAATTTGAACCCTGCTCGATCCACCACGAGTTGGCAGGTTAAACGGGTTGGCTCACGGGTTCACTTAATTAAAAAAAATATAATTTTTTTTATTTTATTTTAAGTCAAAACTAAATTATAATTCTAATTAAAATCTAAATAAACTTTAATACAATCTAAATACAAACCAAAATAAAAAAAAATACAAATTATTTATGTGTTGGAAAAAAAAAACCTAACATGTCCTAAATGTAAAACTCAACTTAATAAAAAACACTTGTGTAATCCTTTTATCTATGGGTTGGTGAGCCAACCCGGCTCACCACGCTCACCACGGGTTCAACCCGGATGAGTCGGGTTCTAAATGAGCCGGGTAAAAAATCAACCCGTATTAAAATTTGTAAAAAAATTTCAACCTAATCCGAACCCGTGGTGAGCCGGGTTAGCTTGCAGATTCCAACCCATTTTGACAGCTCTAATCATGATTACTGACTTGTTTTTTTGAATTAATCTGGCTGATTGATCCAAGTTTTCCACTTGACCGACCGACCGATGGTCACACGACCTGACGGATTATCTTTTATGGGTGAGTAGTTTCAAACGATCAAAGGTGTTTAACTCGTCTGATCGATGGGTCGGTCGCCTCAAACTCTGCTACAAGGTCTATCCGTAACTAGCAGCCTGTGACCTCTTGGGTTTGGCCCATTAGGCCGATGTACCGATAGGTCATTCAGTACAGTTATTACAAAATATTTGCAAAGACTAATCTTCCAAATAACTTAGTTATCTTTTGTAATTTACAAAAGTTAGTTTTAAGGAAAACGATGTTCGGTTACTTTTGTCCAAATATTGTTGTTTATGAGATAAATAAAAAACACGCCACCAATTATCACATCCTATTAATTAACTCATTCTAAAATAACATTAATATTGAACATGATAGTTATTTTTTATAAATTCTTATAGAATCTAATTGTTTAATACGAAAATGTCACCAGTTTGTTTTCTGGATGAAGATGACAGAATGTAAACAATTATATTCTTTGTTGCTTAGACATTGTTTGTCCAGAATATTATGAATTTTTATTTCTTATAAGAAGTAAAATAAATTCAATAAGTGAAAATGTAGATTGGTTTTAACGATTGATTTTCTTAAATTAACTTCATCATTAGTAAGAAGCAGCACAGACATAGATCCGATGAAGACAATAGACAAAAAAACAAAGTGTAGCTAAAAATTAGAAATAGAATTGGGGAGAAAAGATAGAACTACCCTTATCATGTCAAATTTCTCGTCATGGTTCTTTCGCTTACGTTCTTCTTCCTCCAAGTTCTTCCATCGCTACCGCACTCTCCACAATAAATACGCACCCACCGTCTTCAACAACGACTCTACCAGGAATGCACGCTCAACCTCTCTGCTTCCTTTCGCTCTCGCTCTTTCCGCTGGATCACTTGCTCTTCATCCACACTTCAGTCCCTCCTTCTGCGACTCCGACAGGTTCTCTTCTCCCAAATTTAATGCCTCAATTTGAATTCATCGATTATTACTCGTTCGTCGCTTATGAATTCAGACGACACGTGTGCTGTGAAAACCTAACATGATTTAGTGATATGATATTATATGTGCTTACTCTCTCGTCTTTTTTTTAGAGATTATAGAGTTACGGCCGTAGTTGTTTTTTATTTTGAAGGATATGCTACTAGGAACTTCTAAGCATGCATGAACTGATTCTGATACTTCCGTGTGGATACGAGAACTGTTATGTTTTTGTAATGGTTTAAAGAGTAGTTACTAGTTAGTTGTGAATAGTCTCGATTAATCAAGTAATTGTTTGATCACGGATGTTAGAGGTGTGAATGTTGGGGGCAAAGGTAGCACGCAATACGTTGTTAAGGGATCGCAGAAGGAATTTCCGAGGGAGCTTCTTGAGGAGTTGAAAATCATCTGTCAGGTACAGCATATGTTGGCTTCTCTTAATATTCTGTAAATGTGCTCATAGGAAAGACAGGCTTTGAAATCATTCGGTCGGTTATAATTTGATGATCAATTATATTTGAAAATTTCTCGTAGTTCTTGCTATTTCTTGTCTGGTGGTTTAGTTACAACTTACATTCTAATTTGTGAAACTTGGTATGTGTTTTGGAAGGCAGGCTAGTTTTACTTTTTCATTGGTTGGTTGTTAGTTAGCGCTCACGAATACTTTTAGTGTGTTCTGAATGAAGTCAAACTAAATGAGCAATTGTTTTGGAACTTCTACCTTGTGATTGTCAACCTGCATTGTTATAATGTTTCATTCCTACAGGATAACATATCAGTTGATTATGACGAAAGATATATCCATGGAAAACCACAAAACAGCTTTCACAAGGCTGTTAATATCCCAGATGTGATCGTTTATCCAAGGTGAGACATACACGAAATTGAAGCTTTGGGTGAAATTTCTGTTTGCTTCGTCGTTCATCTGATCATTGTTTTTGCAATGTTGCAGTGATTGCATTGCCCTATTAAATTTTAACTATATCACAATTTGTTACTTGCATTGAGAAAGACCTTGGAAGTTTCTGTTGCAGTGTTCTTCCAAATATTATTGTTTTGAAGAGACTTAAATTATGTTGTTCTTTCTTTCCATTACGATTATCAAAATAAAACTATTGAAAATACTTGCTGCTAAGCTATGCTGATAGTGTGTTGTATTTCTCAAGTGGAGTTGTAACATTGTGACAGTTATAATATAGTAGGTGATCATCAGAGCAATTGGACCCAGTGATGTTAGATGCCTGTATCCTGAATATCACTTTGATATATCATATGCTGATGCAGCGATGATGCTATAACTTTTTGCTTGTGGTGTTTTTCTACCTTAAAACAAGTATTTATTTTTTCTACGTTTGACCTGAATGCTGAATGCTGTTTGAAAACAGACAGTTCTGGTATAACGAGGTTAATTTCTTTATTAAAATAATTTTCTGCACAACATTGGTCAATCTGGATATTTGCAGATTGGTAAATTGGTTCATTTCCATCAGGCCTCTGAACCCTTGCAGAGCTATATATTTTTATTTACATGAATTTAGGGCTTTTATGTCTAATATCCCATTTCATTAAGATATTTCAGGACATTTGTTACGTGCAAATGCTTATGTGAGATGTAATGACTTTCTGATGTGTCATATTGTTGATTTCAAAATTTTTGTCTAACCTGTCTATCATTTTTTACATACAATTACAATATATCAAAAAGACTTCTCATATTTCTAAATAGTTAATACTTGAACAAGGGAGAGTAGGAGAGGTTTTTAAAATATTGTGGATACATTCTTGTGGTAGAAGTTAAAGCATCCGCATGTATTTATTTTCTTGCACTGTACTCTTATTTGCAGATCTGAAGAGGAGGTATCTAAGGTCGTCAACTTATGTAACATTCATAAGGTTCAAGTTGTTCTAACTCAACAAACGTTGTTTAGCATGTTCTAGGTTATTGCTTTGCCTTAACATTTCATAATAAAGGCATTTGGATCAAACCAAATCTATATATCTCTTGACCCTGCTTTTTCATCACAACTTCTGTGTTTATTTTTCTCCCTTAAAAAGAAACCTTTATTTCTCCTGCCCCTTCATACTTGAATTGTTGTGTTTGGAATTTATTTTTGTTTTCATCATAACGAAATTGGTCCAGTCTTTTTTTTTTTGTCTAGTTCTCAAACAAGACTATAATCCTTTCATCAAATACATATATGTTTCTTTCACCTTATATTCAATTATGAATTTATCTTCTCTATCTTTGTTGCAACCATATATGTCTATTGTGATACCCCAGCAGTTTTTCGAAGGCATAATGGGTCTCATTGGACTGCTTCATCCAATGGTCACAATCCAAAGTATAATTCTTTTTTTTTAGCCACCCAACTAATTCATCAAGATGGTTCATCTGATTGCACAATGTTTTTGTACTACATTTATCATTTCTTTTGGTTTACTTGTATTAAAGCATCTGCAAATGGTTTAAACCATGTCATCTGCTTCTTCTAGTAGTATTGAGTTCTTTTATTGCTAAGTTAGACATATTATTTGAACTTACATTATAAAGACAAAAAAGACATGCCATGACCACTACCTAACAATTTAAATTTTAAATCACGCAGTTATATGGCAGGCTAGTAGAGTGCCTTTTGATCAATGAAGTTAATAATAAATAATGATTGTGATGTTGAGAAACTAATATCTGTAATTTAGTTTTTTATTTTTTCTCTGTTTCATTTAAAATAACTTTTGGTGAACAGGTTCCTATTGTACCATATGGTGGAGCTACATCAATCGAGGGTCACACCTTATCCCCTCATGGAGGGGTTTGCATTGACATGTCATTAATGAAAGTATGTGCATGTTCAATTATGATAGTATAATATCTGCATATAATTATTAGTGGTATGCGATAATTATGAATTATGAAGTATATATTTGATTCTAATGGACTATGGCAAAACTCTTGTAAGGCCAATTTGGCCCCATGTCTGCTTTAGAGTTGCTGAAGACAACTTGTCTTTGATATGTTTGAGATTAAATCAGGCACAATAGACTTGTAGAAAGTTGAAGACACCTTTATTGGCTTGGAATGGGTATTAAATCCATAGATTTCAATTTTTACGTTGCCCTTTTGGTTCTCATTTTTTCTGGAAGAAATCTTACTCTTCCTTTTCCATTTCATTCTCATCCTTCATGAAAAATTCTACTCCTCCTGTGAACAAATAAGACGTCCTTTGTTGGAATTGAGCATGTTCTTTTTGATGCAAGACTATAAGCACTCACCCGACCATTCTCCATAAGGTTAAATACAAAGAGAATTGACTTTTTTTTTTTATGGAAAGTGCATTATTGTACCTGCCTGTGGAGTTGTCTTCAGTCTGCAAAACAGGAAGCAATTTTACACACTTGTATTTAGTTCTAAGGAGTATTTTTCCCCTCTGAAATAAAAGTTAAGGCTTGTATTGAATTGATCTCAGATGTATTCTTAATTTTGTTGCCTTTAGGGTAGAGTTGAGAGCTCATAGAGGTTATATGCTTTTTCTTTGTGGCCTAAATATCTTCTTGCCTTATCATAATATTTGTCAGAGATGCCATGTAAAACCATTTATGTGCACTCACCTAATAGCTTAAAACTTTTGGTATTTTGGGTTCAAGACAATCCAAATTGTTATATATTTTCAAATATTATTTTTTTATGCTTCCTTTTCTGTAAAATTTAAGAATTATATTTGTCAACCCATGGAATACATAGTTTTAATGTTGTGCTGAACTGTAATATGCATTGACCATCACCATTGTAGAATGCTAGAGGTTTTTCTACGAACACATTAATCAATGCATTATTGTTTTATATGTTATTAGAAATTATGGAAATAATTTTTGCATCATCATCACAAAACTCTAAAGCCATTCTGTTGCATCTATTTCTTGCTAATTAATTGAATTTGGAGTACAGAAGTTCTTGTTAGATTCAGCAACTGTATATTTTTTTGATGATTATTGTAGTATCATTAGAGTAATATTGTTTATTGGCTTGCACCGTTATGTAGACAGTACACTTAATCATGTATTTGCACATGCAGAATACAGAATATAATCATGTGTGCATATAGGTACTGAGTGGGATGCAAATAAGTGAATTTCACTTTAGCTGTTATACTTACACTGTGTTGTGTAAGTACACTTAATCCTGTATTTACACATGCAGAATACAGAATATAATCATGTGTGCATATAGGTACTAAGTGGGATGCAAATAAGTGAATTTCACTTTATCTGTCATACTTACACTGTGTAGTGGTATAATCTAGACTGTGAAAGCATTACATGTTGATGACATGGATGTTGTTGTTGAGCCTGGCATTGGATGGATGGAGCTTAATGAGTATTTGGAACCTTATGGACTATTTTTTCCACTTGATCCAGGTTAGTTGGTTATGACTCAGGATATCTCTGATAGTTGAAGGTCAAAGAGGCTTAATATTTTAAGTTAAATTTTTATTTGTTACAAGCAGGTCCTGGTGCTAGCATTGGAGGCATGTGTGCTACACGTTGCTCTGGTTCATTAGCTGTGAGGTAGTCACCCTGATGCATATTATCATTTGTCATTGGAACACACTGGTACATGCTGGTTTAAATGTTTCATCTTGGTTGTTGCCACTCGTCTCCTTATAAGGTCAAATATTTGGTTTGAAGGTCTTTTACTTGAGGCTTATTGCTTAAAATAACTAAGCTTAATGTTGATGCAATTCCCTAATTCAACATTTCCTGATCTTATGAAAACTGTTAAAAAAAACTATAAAAATGTTCCATCTTACTGAGCATAATGGTTCCCCTTAAAATTTTGTAGGTATGGAACTATGCGCGATAATGTCATCAGTCTAAAGGTTTGTTAATCCCAATTTTTGGTTTCTAATGTATTGATGTGATGCTCTATTTATTGTGCAATGTGTATTCCAGGTGGTTCTTGCCAATGGAGACATTGTGAAGACTGCATCACGTGCCAGGAAGAGTGCTGCAGGGTCTGTTTCATTTTGTTCCCTTTAGCTATTAATTCATTTCACTTATAATTTTTACTCTTTGGTGTGCTTTCCAAGAGGTTGGGTTAGTATGATTGAACTAGAAAGAGAAAAATATTTGGCAAATTCTATCAACAAAACAATAAATTGACCAAGACACTTCTCTACATCATTTATCCTTCTTGGATACGATATTTGACATCCTTAACAGTCCCTCCGTCGATTATGATGACTTTTCTAGTATTTGATGACATAAAATCAATAAATTTTGTCTGATGTTCTCAATTGAAATTCTCGGTCTCCAAAGCATTTCCCTGCAACTCCAACTCTAGCACCCATCCTCAAAACAATGTCATTAGCAAAACAATTCGCCAAGACACTTCATCTTGAATATGCTTGGTCAATTTGTTCACTAGGAATCAGAAAATCTGCAGAGTTAAATGTCAAACCTGGATATAAACTGCATTGAAAAATTTTCACTTATGCCATCATATGTCCAAACATTTATTACTGCTTCAACTTTTATAATTTGGGTTTAAGGTTTAACAAAATCTTAGAAATAGCTTGTAATATGAAGAATATCCAAGCCTAATAATGATTACATTGATCATACCATCAGGCGTTGTGAAATCCTAACATCTGTAAACATATCCTTTTTCTCATGGAGCAAGAAACACAACTCCCATGCAATACATTGCAAAATTCTTCAAAGAATCCCTCTTGGGACTGTGTAATTGCAAGCTAAGCTACTGAATTTTTCCTTCAAACTATATATTTTAGGTATGACTTGACCCGCTTGATGATTGGAAGTGAAGGAACACTTGGTCTTATAACAGAAGTAACCCTGCGGCTTCAGAAAATTCCTCAGCATTCAGTGGTACATTGATTAACTTAATCCTTTTCTCAAATTTGATATGGTCCATTGAACTTTGTTATTGGGATGAACATACTAAATTGTATATTACATTCTCTTTTTAATGTTGGTTTTGATCCTTGATATGTATCAATGCAAGCTGTGTTCTTCTAAATTTTAAATTTGGATAGTAATGTTGTGTTTCTAGTTTCTATCCTGGGATGTTTTTAATTTACAAACAGCAGTTCATGATTAAATAGTGCAGCATCCAATATTTAGACGTCTCTCCCCCTTACCCCCACTAAAGGTTCCTCTGAAAATTGCTTTATACCTTTTCCACTGCCTTGTGTTTCTTCCTCCTGCAACTTTCGTACATGGCCACTTCAAGCTCTTGGGCCAGTCCAAGGTCTTGGAAGAGTACACGTTCACTCTTTCAATTACCTAAAGTTATATAAAAGTAATAAAACTATTGATTTAGTTTAATTATTCACGTTGTTGTTCTGTTAAATTAAGTTTCTGTGGGTTCATTTTCCATATCAATCTCAACTTTTAGGAAATCTTAGCAGCTGATCCACTTGTATTATGAGTTGAATTTCCATTTTCTCACTTATTGTCTGTTGGTACTTGCCTGTTGTATTTCATAAAATTTTGGAATTGGCGATTAGAGATATAAAACAAGAAGTCAGTTTATTTGAACAATATTGTCATATGACCATAGGGTGAAAAATGCTTTTGAGCCATGGTTCTTTATTTTCACTGGCGGTGACTTTTTATTTAGATGGTGCATGAGGGGATATTTATTCAGATAACTCATATATGTTTTATTCTGCAAGAGTACATTTGTATTTGTTGCTATGTGTATCTGATCAGAATCATATGGGTTATTTGACTAATCAAAATGCACAGGTTGCAATGTGCAATTTTCCTTCTGTGAAGGATGCAGCAGATGTTGCTATTGCCACAATGAGGTCTGGTGTACAGGTAGGATTCTGGATTGGAATATCAATATTTCTCTCTATCCAATTACGAGTTGCTGTTTATGGGGGTTAGGTGTCAAGGGTAGAGCTACTGGATGAAGTTCAAGTGAAAGCTATCAATATTGCTAATGGGAAAAATTTGCCTGAATGTCCAACCTTAATGTTTGAATTTATAGGAACAGGTTAGTCCTTTCATATTCTTCTTATTGGTGTAATTTCAAATTGTTGCTTGGCATAGAATATATTTTTTGAATATATTAAATATCATAGATCAAAACTCATAGCATTTCAAATCACATTCTTCAAATGTATGAGAAAATTCAGATTTTTCTTGGAAGATTTGGTAATGTTAGGATCCAATTGCAAGGTATGAGATTTTACTCCCACATATGAAATATGGGATTCCAATATGAGGTTCTTATGGCCTTGTGTTCTTCCACCATATGTGGCTTACTGTAAAATATCAAGGGCAAAACAAATCTTGTAGCATGATAAATGTAATAGTTATGGCTTAGTATGAAAGAGAAAAAGTCGAATGTTGTCTATGGAATAAGCTAATTACAGTATTCACGTCAACAATAATGTACTGCCCTTTAAATTGGATGCTCTATACTTTCATAAATGTAATACCTAACTTGGTGTGTGTGTGTGTGTATATATATATATATATTTTTTTTTTTCAGAGGCATATGCACGTGAGCAAACACAAATTGTTCGGAAAATTGTTTCTGAGCACAATGGCTCAGATTTTGTATTTGCAGAAGAGCCTGAAGCAAAAAAAGAACTTTGGAAGGTAGTAGTTTATTCCTTTATTATGCTTAGCTTCCTCCACTGCCATCCCCTGAACCCAATGTTTGTTCAAATCCATCCACAGCTAGTAAACTTAGTTCTTTTATAGCATCTTTCAATGTTACTCTATTTATTCTGTCTTATTCACTGAGGCTGACCTCATTATCAATTAGTCTGTATTACTATTCACTTGTACATTTAGGTCAATATGCTCTGTTCTCGTACAGGTAAGGAAAGAGGCACTCTGGGCTTGCTTTGCAATGGAACCTGATCTGGAGGCAATGATTTCAGTGAGTTAGTAATGAAATATTATACATCTTAATTTATTTTTTACAGTGTTTAATTATATGCTAGTTGATAGGAAACAACTAAAGAATTTCATATTATAAAAATATATATACATTGATCTGATTTCAAGTGAAGATATACATATCAAACCAAGTCAATGTGGATATCAGTGCACGTACTTGTTGATGGGGAAATAGAATGACAGCAATTTTTTTCTTTCACACAATAATTTTTTATAAGATTTAGCTGAGCTGCCTGGCCTCTCTGTAATCTTCATGTTAGTCCCAAGGTCAAATGAATAGAATGCTTGTGTGAAGACCTGAAAGAGAAAGCATGGGAAATGAAGCGTTTTTAAACTTGCATTTGAATATGTTTGGATTTTCCAAGTTTTTTGAATGAGAAGAGTTCCACCTGTTCTAGACTTCCCATTGCATTTATGTTTTTCTGAGGACCTTTTTCTTTTCTTTTTTGTGGGGTGGTAATTTAACACCCGCAGGATGTATGTGTTCCTTTATCTCACCTTGGTGATTTAATTTCAAGGTCTAAAAAGGAGCTGGATGCATCACCACTAGTTTGGTAAGTCTGATCATGATCAGAGTTATTTGATTCTGGATACTGGACTTAAATTCTATTGGTCATAATTCATGTTACCTGATGATGGTGGATGATCAAACACACTAATGATCAATGCGTGTATGTATTGTGTCCCCCTGCCAGCACAGTAATTGCTCATGCTGGTGATGGTAATTTCCACACTGTTATTCTATTTGATCCTAGCCAAGAAGAACAGCGGCGGGAGGCAGAGAGACTCAACCAATTTATGGTTCATGCGGCCTTGTCATTGGAAGGTATTATCATTAACTTGTTGACTCTAGCTGTTGCCTGTTAGTCTGTATTTCAGGTGCCTTTTAATATTCTGTGTTTTTCTTCTAAAAGTCATAATGTCAGTAAAGCCGTTGTAATTTTGAAATTCGCTTATGGTTCTTCCAAACAGGAACTTGTACTGGTGAACACGGTGTTGGCACTGGAAAAATGAAGGTACTGCACTAATATCTGTGATTCTTTAAAGATCTACGCGTGGTTTCCGTTACTTATGAAATTTCCGAATGTTGCTTAATCTAATAAATCTTAAAAACTATATGGTGTCTTTAGGCTATTAGCTTTAGAAAACAATCTTTGACAGTAATCTGACTGCTCGGCGGCCGCAGAATGAATGCCTTGTTTTATATTAAGATAAACAAGAAATAAGCCGATCATGTTTTCCGCAGTGGTTGTTATTATGAATCATAATTTACCCAGAAAGATTGTCGAGAGACAATCTTGTTTTGATGGTTTATGGTTCTGTAAGAGCGTATTTTATTTTCAAATGTAGTATTCCATATATTTTATAATTATAATTTCGCTCTGAAAGTGTACTTTATGCAGTATCTTGAAGAAGAACTCGGAGTGGAAGCATTGAGGACAATGAAAAAAATAAAATCAGTCCTGGATCCCAACAATATCATGAATCCAGGAAAGCTCATTCCTCCCCATGTTTGTTTCTAGTAGTACCGTTCCTCCAAGAAGTAAGTTCGTGGTACAACAATCATGGATAAATTTATCAAAATCACTGCTTCTAAGCATCAAGCCATATCCGTAGAATTTATTTTTTACTATATAAGGCCATGCTGCTCCCCGTTATTTTCTGGCCATTTTTGGAGTTTATGTCCTCTCGTATGTCAATATTTCTATGTAAGATGCTTAATAATACTCCCTCCCCTCATTTCAGACCATATGATATATATGGTACACAGTCATTCTCCCCTTTCCATTGACACAACTTCATTTTTTCACAAATGAAATGAAGTGAAATTTAACTTTAATATGCTTGATAATACTCCCTCCCCTCATTTCAGACCATATGATATATATGGTACATAGTCATTCTCCCCTTTCCATTGACACAACTTCATTTTTTCACAAATGAAATGAAGTGAAATTTAACTTTAATTCGTATAGTTTTTTTCTCTCCTTTGCACAGTGATGTTTAAAGAGCATTTGTTTGAATGAGAGGATGAAAAATGAGGGAGTGGAAAATGAAAGAAAGAGAAATAAAGGGGGAAACGAGATTGTTTGAATTTGATGAAAAAGAGTTGAAATAGCTTAAAATGAGTGAAAAGTTTCTCAGTTTAGGTAAATGATTTGGATAAATAAAAATGAGTTGGTGGTAGATAGTTATATAATTACCACAATACGCACGTGTTATATATTACACTTTTAAAGAATATTGTGATATGCTCTGACATTCAATTTGGCAAAGCTATTGTGAATGATTTACATGCAAGAAACAAAACTATTTTACATGTATATAAAAAGTCTAAAGTTTTAATCAGGGTAAAGAACTCAAACGGATTTTCGTTTCTATTATCCGAGGAATATCATCATACAAAATTAGAAGGAAATATATGTAATTCACTATCTAAGCTTATTTTTTACTTCAAATCTCATCTTTACGGCCACGCAAAAAGAAAAAGAAAATGCCAAAAGAAAGAACTTCCCATTGTACATAATTCACTGACTCGTTTTATAGATAAAAATAATTTTAAAAATACTTTTTTTGTATTGCGATTAAAAGGGAAGGGGAAAATCGTATAAAATCTCTTCTAATTTAAACAATGTCTCGTACCATTTAACAATTGAACATATTTTAAACTGTAAATTTAATGATATTTGGGGGTAAAGGTGAGTTGAGGGGGGACATTAGGCTCTATGAATTACAATTAGCACCCCGTAATTAAAAAGTTTTTAAGTATATTTATCCATTTGTTTTATTATAATAAAGCTATTTTAGCTCGTGAAAAAAAAAACTTTTTTTCCTAGAAGTGTTAGTGGAAAAAAATTGTATATCTAATATTACATTTTACATGTTTCAACACAGGGTCCCCGATTATACTAATAATAGTTGTTCACAAGTGATGTTTTCAAATTGTAAAAACTTAAAAAGTTGTTAGCAATATATTTTTAACTATTGTGGAAAATTTATGTAGAACTTCATTAAGTTGTGATGTATTATTCTTAACAAGATTTACATGAACGTATTTTCTACTTAATGTAGATTTAGAATGATGTATGTGACACAAATTAATTCTTCAAAATCATGTCCAAGAATCAAGATAACGTAAGAGATAATATTAGCAGTATCATGACATACGATAGTTATACCTTGTTTAGAGTTGCATTATTCTGGTTTACACAAGTTGAAAATTTTGGATTTGTATCACTATGCATAAATGATGAGCAATTTTAAGGTTAACAACTAGAACCGCAAAATGGTTCAGACTAATCTATTTGGGTAAGTTTATCTTGTATATAATAAGATGAGGATAAGGTGTTTGAAGAAATGATTCTATCACTATGTCACCAATTGATACTCATCTTCCTTGTACTCTGACACTCGTGTTTTATCATTAATAATATTATACCTTTCTTTTAGCATATGATTTTCATTCCAATAGAGACACATGCTCCCTCCACTTTTCCAATAGGGTCCATACGTCACAAGGAATAGAGGCACCTACTTGGTCCTTCCTCCTCTTCTCTTTTGTTTTTTAGAAAAGGTGTGGTGCATGCAACTAAAATAGTAGAACACTATTTTTATTGCGACTCAGAAAATGGCCCATTGACCAATGGAATGGGTGAGCCGTGACAAGAAGAGAAGAGACATTGATAACGATGAGAAAGAACATGACAAAACAAAATTTGAGGAGGTTGGCTTTAAAAGTTGAAGATTCTCTTCAGACTTGTTCTCCTGGTACAGAATTTTATCTGAAAAAAACTATATCCGTATAGTTTGTAGGTAATAATAGATGATTATTGATTCGGATGAATCATAACACATATCTATCTACAATAAAATGAGTAAATCACTAATGAGGAGTAAAACTCATGCCAACTAGTTATTGATTATGAAATAAAACGCAATAAATTCAACAAAGAACTTCAAGTGAACAATGATTTTAGAAGAAAACTTAAGCTTATCATAGAGAAAATAATTGTTTGAAACATATCTAAATCATAACAGTGTCAGAATCTGAGGATAATTTCCTTCTCTGACAATACTTAAGAAAGAAACAAAAATGTTTTATTTGTTTTGTTCCTTGTCTATTGCTCGTAAAGTTAACAATCATGGTTGCCTTCCTAATGGACACACATTTCATGGCTTAAAATGGATAATTTAAGTATGATAACATGACGAACAAATAAACCCCTTGATGCAGAACAATGCTACCTACTAACAAAAGGTCCAAAATATACCTTTTTAAAAAAAAATAAAAAATATAACCAAATCTCTTTTCTTTATACCGTGTTATTTTTGGCAAGTATAAATACTAAGTGGTATGAATGTTAAAAACAATCCAAAATAGAGTGGGTAAAAATTAAACAAGAGCTTAAATAAGGGGTTGAACTATGTAGTCACTGTTTTCGTTTTAATGGAGGAGCATGTAGATATAGCAGCAAATTAGGAGTATGAGTAGGTTCTTATGAAAACTTAAACCCCACAAGGAATTGCATAAAACAAAAAAATTAGTTTTAATGAAGTTATTGTCCAATTGTGGATCATGGAGGAAGAAAACCAAAATATGTTACAAGTAGAATGTATCTCTTGGTTAACGCATTACTACAAACATCTTTTAGATGGAAGACATTAAAGAAAATTAAAGGTGAGCATAATAAATTACATTAAACCGGTAAACGAAAATCATACCTTAGCGCAATTAAGGGATTAATGTGAGCATTAAGTCGTTAATGTGATTGAGTATAGGAAAAAGTTAAAAGAAGAAAGTGATTAAGATTTTTGAAACACATCTTAAGATGTAATGTATTATAATGGGTTATTGGCTAATAGCAAAGATAAGCCATTTTCATGTGTTGGTTTTGGCCCACCACTAACACCACATTATTCAAGTGCCAAACCAAACCACCAATCACCACCACTTTTAATTGCCTTCTGATATTTATCTATTATTTCCTTCCAGCCTCACACTTCTGCTATCGACACCTCGCATTTCTTTCTTCTTCAACCCTTTAATCACTGTGCCCTAAAACTAAACTCAAAACCAAAAACAACAGCCTTTTCCCAAGAAAACAACATCGAACACGTATCACTGTTCTAGTGGATATGTACGACAGATATCACTACACAAGACGTTTTACATCGATTTTCAAACAAAATCACTGCATTCATTCGTATTTGCCTCTCATTCAGTACATTATCATTCTTTGAAGAGTTCTATTGTTACATAAAAGAGAAATGCTTTATAGTTTTATTGGAGAGACACAATATCAACGAGACCTGAATTTAATCATATAAGATATTGACACTATTAAGAATCCAAAACCTTAAAACAATAAATATATAGATTTTTATTTATATAATACTCTACTTTTTCATTTCTAATCTATATAAAATTTAAATTTACTTGAATTATTTTCTCATTTCTAAAGAATATAAAATTTAAACTTGGATTCCTAACGCCACATCCACACATCCAATTTGCTCGGCATGCGATTTATGAACATCAATATTTATATAATCATGTCTATCCGAATCACTAGCCACTATCTCCTTTTTTCTGGAAATTTTAACTTTACTATTTTATCCCAAACAGAGGATGTTCCAATCATATTAAGCGTCAATCCAAATCGTATCTCCACTTTCCATTAACTATATCCCTCTCTATCATCATATATATATATATATGGACAGAAAGAAAGCAAATTGCAAAACACAGAATCAGTAGAATCAATGGGTTCTCTCCCCCACGTAGTAGAGGACTGTTTGGGCTTTCTCCAACTCTTTAGCGACGGTTCTATTTTCCGTTCAAACGATATAGAATTCAAAATTTCAGCCGTTCAAGATCACTCCGTAACCTTCAACGACTATCTCTTCCACAAGCGATTCAATCTCTCTCTTCGTTTCTACAAACCCCAACACATAACACTCAACACCACCAAGCTTCCTATTGTGATTTTCCTTCACGGTGGAGGCTTCTGCTTCGGTTCACGCACGTGGCCCCATATTCACAACTGTTGCACGCGCCTCGCCTCGGGCCTCCACGCCGTCGTCCTCTCGCCGGACTACCGCCTCGCCCCGGAACACCGCCTTCCGTCGGCCGTGGACGACGCGGTGGAGGCCGTCAGGTGGCTCCAGAGGCAGGGACTGAGGCTGAAGGAAGATGAAAACGCCGGGGACGCCTGGCTCAGTAGTGATGTTGACTTTGACCGCGTGTTTATCGTTGGAGACTCTTCTGGCGGGAACATTGCGCACCACCTCGCGGTTCGGCTGGGGTCCGGTTCGAGTGAGATGGACCCGGTTCGGGTACGAGGTTACGTGTTGTTTGCGCCGTTTTTTGGCGGGGAGGTTCGGACCAAGTCTGAGGAAGGTCCACCAGAGCACATGTTGAACCTGGAGCTGTTGGACAGGTGAGGCTAAGCACTTTTTTCTCCCTTCATTCCAACCTAATCATATATATATATAGATATATATATATATATATATATATATATATATATATATATATATATATATATCACTTTTCATTCTTTTTCCTTACCAAAACTTTAATCTATAATATAAAACTTTCACAGATTAACTAATCCATTCTGTATATATCAAAAGATTAATTTCGAATAAACTCAGATATAACATTTTTAAATTGATGAAATACCAAAAAATTTAGAGTCTTGTAAAAGAAATGAAAATGATCTTTTCTTTGATGAGATTTTAACTATTACAAATCAATTATTAAAAAGTTGCATAAATACTGAATAAACCTTTTAGGGACCTAAAAGTTTGGAATGCTTTGGACAGATTCTCTTATTATTGGATGATATACTTACTTTCATTTATTATTTTACATATATCCTATTTTTCTCTCTCTATTTTCTATCACGTAGCTTACTATATTCGTTTTTTTCTCTATATTTTTTTACTCGAATCCACACCAAGTAGGGTGGCCATTTATAACTTTCTATCTACTTGAGTGTCATGTTTATTTTTTATTTGAGTAATTAACCTACTTTCTTAAATTCTTTTGTGTTTGTGCAAAGTCTTTTATTTTTCTCAATCTTGTGGTTTGAGTATTAGGGTTGTGTTATTTCCAAGTTATTGGAAATGAGCCACTTTTTAAGCATAGTAATAGCATCATAATCACTACTACATGATGTGCAAAGTAATTAAATGAAGAAATGGTATGAAGTGGTTCCACTTGTGTGTGAATTGGCTCAGAGTTATAATGAATATGCCTATGAATGCATGGACCCACTTTCACCACACTTGTTGGGAAAGGAATATGCGATGATTAAGACTTGCGCTACCAGTGTTTTAAAATTTCGCCACACTTAAATAAATTTTGCGTTAACATATTTCATTATTAGCAACACGTGAATACATTTACAAAATAAAATATTTAATTATTAAAATTTAGTAATGACATTGTATATTTAATATGTAAAAATTGGAAACATAACATTTAACGTTTTCAAATGAATTTTATTAAATAAAATAACGTCACCACATTATAAATAACTATACAATTGTTCATTTTATATGTGAATAATGTTAAAGAGTTTATCTCATCATATTATAAATATTTTTATTTGAATGAAATTTTTACTCGCATAAAAGATCTTAATGATTTTGTAAGAAAAAAAAGAGTATATAATAGATGTTATTTGCTAAATAATTACAATTTATAATACGAAATGTTAGGTTTTAAAATCCGCACACTCGGAAATTAAGATGGCAAAAGTGATTGATTAGTGGTGACACTTGGCTAAACCCTTTTCCACACTTCTTTATGTTACCATCTCGTAATGACCAATACAATGTATGAAAAAGTTAGACGCAATTAATAAACAGTTTATATTAAAAGTTATATGAAAACGATAATACTTTGTATTTCTTATTAAGAAGTAAAGAAGATGTGTAGTACGTAGTGACGTGTACAACATTAACATTAAACAATACAAAACACTTAGTTATGCCTATCCAACATTATTAAAAATAAATAAATGGTTATTATTATTTGGAACAGATTTTGGAGGTTGTCGATACCTTTGGGAGAATCGAGAGACCATCCATTGGCGAATCCGTTTGGAGCTGGAAGCCCGAATCTTGAAGAAGTGAAACTTGATCCTATTTTGGTGATAGTTGGTGGCAATGAATTGCTTAAGGATAGAGCAGAAGATTATGCTAGAAGGTTAAAAGAGCAAGGCAAAAACATTGAATACCTTGAGTTTGAGGGGTGCGAGCATGGGTTTTTCACGCATGATTCCTACTCTTCACATCTTGCACAAGAAGTCATCCAAATCCTTAAACGATTCATGCTTCAAACTTCTACTTGATTGGACCCATCATGGGTTCAAAGATAATTACGTAATTAGGTTAATTACTCTCTATTGCTTTTATCCCAGTGAAGTGGTTATGGGAAGGAACTGTATCCGTCAATTTTATGGGGTGTACGTTTAGTTTCTCATTGGAGATTGTAGTGCCTCTCTTAGCTGTTAGTGCTATTACTTTTGAATTGTATAGGGAGTTAAAGATTTCAATTAACCTTATAATAATAAATTTAAGGTTTGCTATTTCCAAATTAATTAAATGTGTGCATGTCTTTTCTTCTAACCCGGTCAAAAATTAAAAATTAGATAAACACATTAGTCTATATTAGACTGGAGGGGAAATTTTCAATTAGAGAATATCTATGAATATCTCTTATTTGTATCGTCATTTATCTTAACGTGTTTAAGTGAGGATTCATTATAGATAAATAATGCCAATGAAACATGCACCATTGTAAGAAAATTGCATATTATTGACAGTCACTTCGGTAATAGAAAAAATCTATCGGTAAATTATGTTTACTGATGGACTATCGATGGACAAAAATATGTCGGTAAAGTGGTTATTGATAAAGTTTATCAATGGACAACCTCAAATTCGTAGATAATTGTTTGTTGGTAAATATGTTAGTAATATCCATAAGTAAAATGCAAAATTGAGTTTTCTTCTTCTCCCTCCTCTTCCTTCTTTTTTTGTGTTTATTTTCATTCCTTCTTGTCGTTGACCGGTCATCGCACTACCACCACCACCACCACTCCAAGTCATTTTCATCATTTTAGGATCTCATGCTCCTCTTATTTGTCTTCTTCTTCCTTCACCTCTTTCTCCAACTCCAACCACTACTACCACTGTCAGTGTCATTGTCATTCAACGTCACTGACGCGTGTCACCAGCAATCTTTCGCGTCACCCAAAAGGCTCCACCTCACTCACCTACCACCTCTTTTTCTTCATTCTCATTCTCCTGTTCATCTTCTCTTCTTCTCTTATTACTCTCACCCATCCCCCACTATAATATGAAACTTTAACAGATTGGATGAGATATTAGTCGCCCAAAATATTGACAAATTTACCAATGAAATTTGATTGTCGATAATTGTGAAGGTACCTACAAAACCATCCATCGGTAGTTGTGATGATTAGTTACCAATGAATATTTTTGACAAATTTGACAATTTTTTCGTGTCGATAATTATAAAGGTACCTACGGAACCATCCATCGGTAGTTGTGATGATTAGTTACCAATGAATACTTTTGACAGATTTGACAGTTTTTTCATATCGATGAAAGTATTCGTCGATAAATTTAAATGTGAATTCCATCAAAAATATTTATTGGTAAAATAGAGTTTATAGACAAATTAAATAATGTCGATAATTAACAAAATTCTTGTAGTAAAACCAACTTATACATAACATATATTGATACTATTTTCAATCCAAAATTTTAAAGAAAATAAGTCAATTTTATTTTTTATATGGTGTTAAACTTTTCCATTCTACGAGACTCATTATTGAACAAAAATGGTCAAGTTTTGTTTGTTCCTGTGTTGGCATGCGTGTGTTATTCAATTTTAGTTGAAGTGTGCAATGTGTTGTGCATGTTATAATGTTTTTGGTGGGTTTGATCTTGAGTGAATAGACAATTACTTTTTCGTTGTTGATGGGACACCATGAGTGGCGGTTTGTGGACCCATAAAAAAATAAGTATGAAGGACAAATATTTGAGAATACTAATTGGTCTTATTTATTTGAGGTCTAAAATGCAAATCAATGTTGTTGTGGTCACAATTTTCTAAACATACGAGGATAATTTTTTTTACAATTTTAAGAAGTTCATAATATATTAAATTAAAATCTATTTTATTTTATATTGTTAATCTTACAAATATCTTTTTAAATAAGATAATTCAAAATAAAAGAAAACTAATTTGTAAACTCAAATTTTGATAGGTAACACTTTAAAGAAAATGTCAACACGAAAAAGTCACGTTAAGCTTTATTTAAGAATATGAAAACCAAAATGAAATGTAACTTTAATAAAAGTATTTCTTTTAATTGTTATATTCTGTACTGTCTTTTATTAACAATAAAGAAACTGGTATTTTTAGATAGATAGAAAAAGAAATATATTGATGATGTTGGTGACCATGGACTTACCAGATGCTCATATTACCTGTATCTTGCTATCTCAAATTAAAAATGGTACCCATCTTCTTATGCATCAAACAATTTCTCCACGACAAAAACGATAACTAGATAGCGTTAAACTTTAATTGTTTTTATCTATTTCTGAAAAAAAAAATCAACTCAAATGTTTTTTATATAAAAGCAATAAAAATTTAACTACTTTATTATATAGAAAAGAATAAAGTTTATCTGAAATGAATTTTGAAGAGCTTTTATAGAGTTTTTTTTTTTTACATTAGACCCTACTTCAAATCCTTTATATATATATATATATATATATATATATATATATATATATATTTATATATATATATCATGTTTTGCTTTAGTTACTTTGTTGTAAACCTGCACTTTGTTTACTTTTGTAATGATTTTTATTTTTATTTTCTGTAAAACTATTATCAAACAAAAATATAAGAAGGCTAAACATTTTATCGTTGTAATTAATATTTAATTTTACCAATATTATTATGTATTAATGCAAATTAAATTTAAAAAAAATCATAAGAGAACGCATGTCTATATGCATCTCTGTTAGCAAATATATTTTAAATAATCTTTAGCAATTGTGTGTATCCAAACTTTTTTTTTCATTTGCATAATTGAAGTATCTTTTGGCGAGTAATGATGTGCTTTATCTCAACGTCGACACTCTTTTTGGGTGGATCTGCGGCTCCGTAAGATACATGCACATATCTTATCTCTAATTATATTTTAAAAATGCATTCTTTTGGTATATCATATTTTATTTTATTTTTTCTATGAATTATTTTTTAAAGACAAAATTGTTATAAAACTCCACGCTTTAAAATGAATAATATCTGAAAAACATAATTGTCATTTCTAATAATTTTATTAGACGAACTTAGGTTACTCCGGAAAAAAATTAAATAATATTAATCTTATAAAATGTGAGGTTTTTCTTTTGAACTTAATTTCTTTATTTGGAATGTTTAAGAATGATTGGACATTTTGAGCACAAAATAAATTAACCTAGCTAGTGTAGTGGAAAATCCATAATTTCCACTGCAACGGGGTTCAAAAGTTTGGACAATTGTGAAAGGTTTATGGACGGAATATAAATAGTTTTGGTATTTAATTGTTGATCACAGTTTTGCAGCATTTGAGACAGTGCAGACCAAAAGGTTAAGACAACGAATGCAAACTCTTTACAGACGCAATCTTTGAACTGAAAAACATTAAACAAATAATTGTTGTTGCGCCACTTTATGATTGTTCTAGAAGTTAAAACAAATGTGGAAATTCAGTTTCTACTTTTTCCGGCACTAAAAGGAAGATGATGATAAGCATCAAGATTAGTTGATAATGATGAAACTGTCTCTAAATTCTATCCTCACAGTGATGTAATTATAGCAGTGATTATGCATATGTGATTCAAAATCAAATGCAGTGAAAGTAGTGGGAGGAGAAGATATATATATAATGTTTGAAACCATTCACAATGATTGTACAAATTCTTATGTCGGCATGTGAAAAACGAGGCATCATGGGTGATTAGATAGTAATCATGATAGCTTTTAATTATTATCTTAAAAAATAAATAAAATTCATACATATTATAAATTTATTATGTTATTTTTATAAGATTTTAACAATTACTACTGAAATGGACTCTATCTAAGATCATGTTCTTTCAAAAAAGTTACTGTTTAAAGAAATATTGATTTTAGAAATTTTTTGTGTTATTTATTACCGAATTGAAAATAAGGAAAGGAGATAATTTGGGAGAATTCTCTCCATATATAATTTTTTTAATATAAGATTTGAGAATTAATATATTTATTATTTTATTACAAAATATAACAATACTGCACTCCCATATGTTTTTATGTGTATATTTCTTTAGATATTATGTAATATTTTAAGTTGACTTTTTATTAATAATGTGATTATAAATATTTAACTTTTTCTTTAAAATTAAAAATTAAAAAATTTATTTTTTTCTTAATATTTTTTTTCAATCAATAAATATTATTAATAATTTTATTCATCATAAAAAAATTTAAAATTAATTATAACTTATTTAAATATTATTTTTTACACCAAAAATAATTTAATAATCTTACTTTTTCATTTATTAAATTTTATTTTTTATTAATAATTAAATCTTTCACAAACTTTCATAAAATTTATTCTCGAATTAATTTACTATCACTTTCAACTTCCTTAAACTTCATTTTAAATCCATCCGACCTAATTCTTAAATCATTCTCCTCAAAAAAAATATTATCTATGTCTACTCTTTATGTTACAATATAGAGTATTAAAAATTAGATTATTCACAAGTTTTATTTAATCAAAATGAAACTTTTATTGTATTCTAAATTCATATTAATAACATGGTGTAGTATTTTAATATGTGTACTTGTTAGTATAT